>Ga0255055_10000556_pt1 | contig 28811 bp, 21 predicted proteins | sample JV7_2_27_MG_FD_188633 | JGI IMG/M metagenome (GOLD analysis project Ga0255055, IMG submission 188633) | Seawater microbial communities from Jervis Inlet, British Columbia, Canada - JV7_2_27 | ecosystem: Environmental > Aquatic > Marine > Inlet | place: Canada: British Columbia | collected...
TTTGCCTTGCCTTTGCCGTTGTAGCGGTTTTTTTCCCATGTGCTCCTCCCCAGGGCGGGTTGCCGACTACGACATCGGCACACCCCTTGCCAAAACGTTCTTTCCAAACAGGGCGGGACTCAATGAGTTCGACGTCAAAGGCGTTCTTTGGAAGGATGCAGTGTAAATTATTTTTAGATCGGCTGTTTGTAGCAACCAGGTTGGGCAACCTGTTTCCCATTTTAATTTGCCGATCAATCGCCGGAGGGTCGAGATAGTGAAGCATGGAGAGATAAAGGCTGAATGCGGTGATCCTTGCGGCTTCATCATTTGCTTCAATTCCTGCAATCTGCTTTTTTAAAATGTCTTTCAATTCGCCAAATGTAAGCGGCTGTTTCTTCTTATGCCATTCATACCGAACAATGCGCCGGAAGGCTTCGACTAAAAAAATTCCGGAGCCGCAGGCTGGGTCCATTATACGCGGAGTTTTTTTGAGGACATCGGGAGTCAAAACACGGCTGAGGACAAACTCTGCCAGGACTGGGGGGGTGTAGTAGGCGCCGTCCTGCCTCACTTTACTCTTCTTCTCATCATCGTTTGCAGAGCCATGATAAAATTCTTCATAGATTGAGCTAATCAAATCCAGAGGGATGATGTCGAAACGGTATGAATAGAAAAAAAGTTTTTTCTGAATACCGACGTCACCATACAATAAAGCCTGAATCTTGCTCAGATGTTCTTGGCCGACTACCTGTTCTTCCTCATCGGCATCGGGAAACATGTCGCCATTGAAGTCTTTGGCCAACTTCCTAAACAAGGCATAAGTAAAAGCCTTATCTGACAAAACACGAGGATAAAAGGTTTTATGCTCAGAGAAGTCAAAACCTGCTCTACTGATAGGTTTGTGTAGGATATCAGTCCATCCGGTACTTTGTTCGGCAATTTTATGGAAATAATCCTTCGTTAATATATCACGATCTTCAAGGTAACGAATGAATATGGACCTCCCGATAAGCGCATGCGCAAATCGTACTTGATTCCCCTTAAGACCGGCATCAATCAATTCTCGCCGTACTGTCTTCAGGTCTCGAATAAGGGCCTTGTCTGCACGGTTTTTAAGATCGCCGAATCCCTTTTCGGCAAATAGCCGACCGGATTCCACATTGTCCCGGTGGAAATTTTGAAGCTCACGGGAGACTTTGGTAAGGTCATGGAGGGTTTTCAGAGCATTTAGATTCTTCCAGTCCTTTTGGTTGTTTATATCGATTGGCTTTTGTGCCAGGTCATATACAGTAATTTCACCGGGTGATGCAACGAACAGCAGTCTCGGTCGTGCAAGACACCATGCCTTATTGAAAGCTTTGACCTTTTCTTCAAGCGCCGTTTCGCATTCGGCAAAAACAGCTAAAGGATTATTTTCAACAAAAAATATCTTTTCCGCGCCAACGCGTTTGGCAGCTGAAAGCCATTCACCTTTTTCCAGCCAGTCAATACCATTTTGGCCGCTTAGCGGTTTATCAGTCGCGGTGTACAGACCGCCGCTCTTAAAGTCCAGTTGATCATATAAAATATTTAGAAGCGTCATAACCTTGCTCTGAAATTTTTGTATTGTTACTTGTACAAAAAGTTAGAGAAAAAAGGTGGCGATATTGTTAAATATTCTTCCGTGAAGATAGTCTTAATAGAAAACATAAAAGGCTATGAAATGACTCAATTCAGTTCTCTGCAGACCCATATCACTTTTCCGATAATTCGTACACTGTTCATTTCTTCATCTCTAAAACGCATCATGGGATACCTTTCATTTTCAGAAAGCAATACAAGTTCTTTAGGTCGTTTCTCTAACCTTTTTACGACTATTGTATCGGCGAGGCCTACGGCATAAATAGCGCCCGCCAATACCGCCTTTTGAGATTGGTCTATGAGCACAGTATCCCCATCTTTCAGTTCCGGCTCCATGCTGATTCCAAAGATATCCATTAAGACCATATCTTTTGGCTGTCCTTTTTTGCTCAACCAATCTTTCCGAAAAGAATAAAACTCTTCAATTTCCGGTTCTGTCTCAAAGGATCCGCCCCCAGCCGATAATCTGGCCTTAACTTTTGGAACTTGATGGAATATTTCATGGTAGTTGTTTTGGCTCAGGATCTTCGGTCCAATCCCTTTTGCCAACCAGTCCGGATGTACATTAAATAGCCGTGATAATTCGGTAATCCATTTTATTGGTATTGAATCATTTTTTTTTGCCTGGGTAATCGCGGCACGACTAATACCCAAAGCTTTCGCCAAGTTAGCTTGAGATATAATTGTTGTGGCTTCACGAAGCCTTTTCATGAATGAGTCAAATCGTTTGCTATGCATGATCTTGAAAGATAATCCATATTAACACAAATGTTAATATAACATTAACAAATTGTTAATATTTGTCAATATATTTTTCATTGCTGTCCAAAATAATCCAAATAAAATTTCGCATCGCTTAAGATCCTACTCCTATACTTCCGTACTCCATTGTTGCTGAAGTCTGAGATGTTAAGACCGTCTGGATGGAACCTGTGCCGGGATCAAACGGGTTCATTTAATGCTTGACATATGCTGACCATATCGGTTAGTTTCTCCATCAATTGATGGAAACATATGTTTGGATAAATAACTGGAAAATATTGCTCGATTAAGAGGGGGGCGATTTATGCCTTCACGCCTTGAAAGGGCCCGGCAAGATCCCAATTCAATGAAGGCCAGAATTCTGGCCTCGGCCCGCAAGATATTTGGTGAATATGGTTATAATGACACCACCACCCGGATGATTGCCCGGGATGTGGGGATAGACATTTCAACTCTTTATTATCACTGGGGGGAGAAACAGGACCTGTACGAGGCGGTCCTGATGGAAATCAGTGAAGAGATTCAGAAAAAGCTCATAGAAGTGGAAAAAAAGGTCAGCGGACAATCCTTGGCCGCCCGTCTGGAAATGGCTATCGACATGATGTCTGACTACCTTTTTTCCCATCCCGAAGTCTCCAACCTGATCCTGTTCGGATATTTCAACAAAACCCGCCATGGCGTCACCCTGGACATCAGTATGTCCAAATACATTTCTAATATTGCCTTTGCCATGGGACTTTCGAAGGACAGAGAAAAGGTTTCAACCGAGGCCAAGGCCAGAATATTAGCCGTTTGGAATACGGTGTTAAATTTTATCTCCGGTGAAAATTTTTTCCGGCCGTTGCTGGATACAAATCGTGAAGATTACATCCGGGTCGTCAAAGAGACGCTAAAATTTATTCTCGTGCCGGCGTTTACTTCGAAAAATGCCTAAAATTATGGCGTCGCTGCGCTCCGTCTTTTTTATGAAAATTCTAAAATTTGGAGATAGGATAATCAGAAATCTAACGAAAAATATTTTAACGGACATTGCGTTTCTAATTTTATAGAATCGACAGAATTCCTCAATTTTAGGCATTTATAGTTAAACTATTACCGGACTCGAATAACTAATACTCGAATAACTAATAACTGACTTATAGGGAGGATAGAACATGGCGCTAAACCTTGATGCGCTCGGCAAAAAAATCGGCCCATTTACGAAGGACTACACTTGGAAAGATGCCGTCCTTTATGCGCTTGGCGTTGGAGCGGGTTTCTCCGATCTGGAATACTGCTATGAAAAAGATTTGAAGGTCATCCCCAGCTTTGGCATCACCACCATGTACGATTTTATGCCCCAGCTGGCCACCACCAGCGACGTCAATCTGGCCGGAGTCCTTCACGGAGAGCAGGAACTCATTTTTCACAATCCGATTCCGCCGGAAGGGACATTAACGACCGAAGGCGCAATTAAACATTATTACGACAAAGGCAAGGATAAGGGAGCATTGATAGTCGCCGAGTTTGAAACCTCCCATTCCAACGGTCAGAAATTGTTCACCAGCATCGTGACTGTCTTTGCCCGCCTGGACGGCGGTTTTGGTGGAGAGAATGCTCCCGCGAAAGAAGTTGTTTTTCCCGACCGGGATCCGGACTTTGTGGTTGAGGGAAAACCTTCCGCAGACCAGCCCCTGATTTACAGGCTATCCGGTGATGTGTTTCAACTGCATGTCGACCGGGAATTTGCAGAAATGGCCGGGTTTGAAAAGCCGATCATGCACGGGCTGTGCACCCATGGATACGCCTGCCGTTCTCTGATTCAAACTTTTGTCCCCGGAGAACCGGAAAAGGCCCGGCGCATGGACTGCCGCTTTAAAAGACCTTTATATCCCGGCATGCCCGTAAAGACCGTCATCTGGAAAACCGGAGAAGGAAAAGCGGTATGGAGAGTTATAAACACAGAAACCAAAGAAGTGGTGATCGATAACGGCGTATTTGAATATGGAGAGATTCCCAAGCAAGAGATTCGTTTTGATGGACGGGTGGCTATTATCACCGGTGCCGGCGCCGGATTGGGCCGGACCTATGCCATGGAGCTGGCCCGGCGCGGCGCCAAAGTCGTGGTGAACGATCTGGGCGGTGCTCGAGACGGTTCCGGAGACGGCTCCAAGGGGTCGGCCGATAAAGTCGTCGATGAAGTTAAGGCGCTGGGCGGTCAAGCGGTGGCCAATTACGATAACGTGGCAACGTCTGAAGGCGGTGAGAACATCGTAAAGAGTGCCCTGGATGCTTTCGGCACGGTTGACATTCTAATCAACAATGCCGGGATTCTGCGGGACAAGAGCTTTTTAAAGATGGAGCCCGAAAACTGGGCCGGTGTTCTCGATGTGCATCTTAACGGTGCCTACAACGTATCGCGTCCGGCTTTTGCCGTGATGAAAGAAAAGGGTTACGGCCGTATTCTGATGACCACCTCGGCCGCCGGTCTCTATGGTAATTTCGGTCAAACCAATTACACCGCCGCCAAGATGGGTCTGGTGGGTTTGATGAATACCCTGAAGCTGGAAGGGCAAAAGTATAACATCAAAGTCAACACGATTGCACCGGTCGCGGCCTCGCGTTTAACCGAGGATATTTTGCCGCCGGAATTTCTGGACAAACTGAAACCGGAACTGGTGACCTCCATGGCCCTGTACCTGGTGTCTGAAACCTGCCCGGCAAGCGGCAATATCTACAATGCCGGTTTGGGTTGTTTTAACCGGGTTGCCATGGTCACAGGGACCGGCGCTGTCGTGGGTGACGGCGAAGACATTCCCACCCCGGAACAGCTGGTGTCTCAATGGGAAAAAATCACCACCCTTAAAGGCGCCAAAGAATATCAGAACGTCAACGAGCAGATCGGAGATCTTCTGGCAGCCTTCACGAAACCGGCCGAGGCATCGGCCGAAGCATCTGCCGGATTTGGTTCTGCTTCAGAAGTATTTGATGCCATGCCCGATTCTTTCGTGGCCGATGCTGCAGCCGGGGTGGATGTCGTCTTCCAGTACAACATTTCCGGCGAAGGCGGCGGAGACTGGCACAGTGTGATTAAAGATGAAAAATGCCGGGTCGAAGCCGGGATCCACGAAAAGCCAAGCTGCACCTTGAAGATGGATGGCGGCGACTTTCTTGATATGATGAACGGCAAGCTGCCGGCCATGCAGGCTTACACCTCGGGAAAGCTTAAGATTGAAGGTGATATTATGAAATCGCAGCTTATAGAGAAATTGTTTAAGTTTAAGTAAAATTTGAACGCTCAATAATAGAGGAGACAATAACAATGATCGGAATTACTTCTTACGGTGCTTATATTCCACGGTTGAGGCTGGACCGCATGGCCATTTTCCAGGGGATGGGCTGGTTTGCTCCCGCCATCATGATGGTGGCCCAGGGCGAGCGGTCCATGTGCAACTGGGATGAAGACCCTATCACCATGGCGGTGGAGGCCTCGCGTGACTGTCTGCGTGGCCGGGATAAACACAAGCTCGATGCACTTTACCTGGCTTCTACAACCTTGCCGTTTGCGGACCGTCAAAATGCCGGTATCGTATCGGGCGCCCTTAACCTCAGAGATGACATGATCACAGCCGACCATACCTCTTCCCAGAAAGCTGCTACGACCGCCTTGATCACAGCCCTTGAATCCGTAAAAAGTGAAGAGAGGCATAACATCATGGTGACAGCCAGCGACAGCCGGGAAACCCGAACGGCCTATTTTTATGAAATGTGGTTTGGCGATGGTGCTGCGGCCTTAACCGTGGGGGACACCGATGTGATTGCCGAATATAAGGGTTCTTATTCCCTTTCCATGGATTTTGTCGATCATTACCGCGGTGCTGATAAAAAATACGATTATGTCTGGGAAGAACGCTGGACCAGAGATGCCGGCTACGGTGATATTATCCCTAAGGTCGTCAATGGGCTTTTTGATAAACTGGGAATCAGCATGGATGATGTCGACAAGCTGGCCTACCCCTGTTTTTTCAAACGCGACCACCGCAACATTGCTGCCGGACTCGGTGCCTCACCGGATAAACTGGTGGACAATATGCATGAGGTATGCGGCGAAACAGGAGTTGCCCATTCCTTCATGATGTTTATTTCGGCCCTGGAAAAGGCCAAGCCCGGCGATCGTATCCTGCTGTGTGGTTTCGGCCAGGGCGCCAATGCCCTTTATTTCGAGGTGACGGACAACATCACCAAACTGGCCGATAGAAACGGAGTCGCCGGATCGCTGGCCAATAAAAAATCTACGGATAACTACCTTAAGTGGCTGAAATTCAGGGATTTGATCCAAACTGAAATGGGGATCCGGGCCGAGGCCCCCACCCAGACTGCGACTTCCGTTTTATGGCGTAAAAACAAAATGATCCTGGGCCTGGTGGGCGGTAAATGCCGGGAATGCGATACGCCTCAGTTTCCGAAAGCCGACATATGTGTCAACCCTGAATGCGGGGCCTTTCACAGCCAGGAGGATTATGAGTTTGCCGATGTGCCGGCCAAAGTGAAGACATATACCGGCGATTTGCTGTCGGTATCCGTTGATCCCCCTGCCATTTACGGTATGGTTCAATTTGAAGGCGGGGGACGGATGGTGGCAGATTTTACCGACTGTGAACTCGATGACATCAGTGTCGGGCTCCCGGTGAAAATGGCGTTCAAGCGTAAAGGTGCGGACAAGGAACGCGGATTCGTAAACTATTTTTGGAAAGCCGTGCCGATACCGGGAGCTGCCGATGACAAGGATAAGATTCGCTTTGATGATCGCGTTGCGGTTGTCACCGGAGCGGGGGCGGGTCTTGGAAAGGCTTATGCGCTTGAATTGGCCAGACGGGGTGCCAAAGTTGTGGTCAACGATTTGGGCGGTGCCAGGGACGGATCCGGCCAAGGGTCGGCCTCACCGGCCGAGGAGGTCGTCGAGGAAATCAAGGATCTTGGCGGTGAAGCCGTGGCCAATTACGATAATGTGGCCACACCCGAAGGCGGCGAAAATATCGTCAAGACAGCATTGGAGGCCTTCGGTCGGCTTGACATCCTGATTAACAATGCCGGTATACTCAGGGACAAGAGCTTTTTAAAGATGGAGCCCGAGAACTGGAAAGCAGTGATGGACGTGCACCTCAACGGAGCCTACCATGTCACCCGCCCGGCCATGGTTGTGATGAAAGAAAACGGTTACGGCCGGATCGTTATGACCACTTCAGCTGCCGGGCTGTATGGCAATTTCGGCCAGACCAACTATTCGGCAGCCAAAATGGCGCTGGTGGGTTTGATGAACACCCTCAAACTGGAAGGGAAAAAACACAACATCAAGGTAAACACCATTGCCCCCATTGCGGCATCGAGGTTAACCGAAGACGTTATGCCGCCGGAGCTGTTTGAAAAATCCAAGCCGGAGTTTGTCGCTCCCATGGCGATGTATCTTTGCGGTGAGCATTGCCGGGAAACCGGGGCCATCTTTAACAGCGGTATGGGGTATTTTAACCGGGCGGCCGTATTTACCGGTCCCACCGTTCAACTGGGAGATCCGGAAAACCCGCCCACCCCGGAACAGATTCACGAAAACTGGAATAAAATAAATTCCATGGATGGTGCCAAGGAAATGGAAGATGCCAATACCGCCATTTTTGCCCTTATCACGCCACCTGCCGGCGATCTGGAAACAGAAGAATCAGCTGGACAGGGAGACGGTGATGTCCAGGCAGTTTTTGACAAAATGACGGGCGGTTTCAAAGCAGATGCGGCCGCCGGTGTTGACGTTATTTTCCAGTTTAATATTTCCGGCCAGGGGGGCGGTGAATGGTATTGCGTGATCAAAGATTCGACCTGCACAGTTGATAAGGGAACCCATGAGAAGCCTGCCTGTACCATTAAAATGGCGGCTGGAGACTTTCTGGCGATGATGGGCGGCAAGCTGCCTCCCATGCAGGCCTTCACCTCCGGTAAACTGCAAATCGGAGGCGATGTGATGAAGTCGCAGTTGCTCGAAAAGTTATTCAAAATTGGGGATTAGCCAAACAGTCAAACAGTCAAATAGGTAAAGAAGGAGTATCATCAACCTTCAACTAATCAACCAATTAACTATTCAACTAATCAACTAATTTTCCCGGAGGGAAATATTATGGCGACAGGAATAAAAGATAAAGTTGCAATTATCGGTATGGGTTGCACCCGTTTCGGGGAACGTTGGGATATGGGTGCTGAGGAGTTAATGGTCGAAGCCTTTAAAGAGTGCCTGGAGGATGCAGGCATCGAAAAGAACGAAATCGGCGCTGCCTGGCTGGGGACCTGTTTTGACAGCATCAATGTGGGCCGAAGTGCGCTTCCGCTCTCGATGACACTGCGCCTTCCCAACATACCGGTAACCCGTGTTGAAAATTTTTGTGCCACCGGCACCGAGGCGTTTCGGGGCGCCTGTTACGCGGTGGCCTCCGGCGCCTACGATATTTGCCTGGCGCTGGGTGTGGAAAAGCTTAAAGATACCGGTTACGGCGGTCTGCCCAGTTTTGTGGGATCGGATTCGGGCAGTCTGGTCTGGCAGTGGTTTCCGAACATGACCGCCCCCGGTGCATTTGCGCAACTTGCCAGTGCCTATGCGGCCAAATATAAAATTGCAGATCAGGATCTCAAGCGAGCCATGGCGCACGTGTCTGCCAAAAGTCATGCCAACGGAACACTGAATCCCAAGGCCCATTTACGCAAGGCTGTCAACGAGGACCAAATCATGGCTGCTCCGATCATCGCTCATCCTCTCGGGCTTTTTGACTGCTGCGGGGTTAGTGACGGTGCGGCCTGTGCTATCGTTACGACACCTGAAATGGCTAGGAAGATGGGCAAAAAAGATTTTATCACCGTTAAATCACTTCAACTGGCGCTGAGCAGTGGAGAGGAATTGGGCTATAACGATTGGGACGGCGATCATTTCGTCACCACCAGCAAGTGCAGCACCAAAGCTTACCTGGAAGCGGGTATCACCAACCCCAAGGAAGAAATCAGCATGATGGAGGTGCACGATTGTTTCTCCATCACGGAGCTGGTTACGATGGAGGATCTCCATATCTCCGACCGGGGGCAGGCCTGGCGCGATGTGATGGACGGGGTGTTCGACCGTGACGGCAAAATCCCCTGCCAGGTGGACGGCGGTTTAAAATGCTTCGGCCACCCCATTGGTGCCTCGGGCTTAAGAATGCTCTACGAGATGTATCTGCAGTTTCAGGGACGTGCCGGAGATCGTCAGCTGCAAGACCCCAGATTCGGTTTGACCCATAACCTGGGAGGCTTTCCGGCCATGAATGTCTGCAGCATAGCGGTTGTGGGGAAATACGAGGGATAGAAGGCGCAGGGCACAAGGCAACAGGTAGGAAGAATAGAGATAATACTAAACAGTATAAGGTTTCAGGTGTCAGGATACAAGGCTCAAGGCACGCGGAAAACCATAAAAGCGACATTTTCTTACAATGTGTCTGTATTGTCATCTGACTTCTGCTTTCTGTTCTCTGTCCTCTTTTTGGAGCTGTGAGCCACGAACAAAGTGAGTAATAGTGAGTAATCATTATGGAAATTCTTAAATATACTGAAGAGCATAACCATTTCCGTGAGCGCCTGCGGGCCTTCTTGGAAAAAGAGGTGTCTCCATATGCCGACCAGTGGGAAAAAGACGGGATTGTGCCCAAAAGCGCCTGGAAGAAAATGGGGCAGGAGGGGTTTTTGTGCATGGATGTTCCGGTCGAATATGGCGGTATGGGGGGGGATTTCCTTTATGCCGTCATCGCGGCTGAAGAGATGACCAAAACCTGGATCACCGGGCTGGCGACTCCCCTGCACAGTGACATTGTTGTTCCCTATATCAGTTCTTTCGGTTCTGAAGAACTCAAGAAGAAATATCTTCCCGGGTGCGTCTCCGGTGATATCGTCACCGCAGTGGCCATGACAGAGGCGGGCGCGGGCAGTGATCTTGCAAGCCTGGCGACGATTGCCGTGGAAGAAGGCGATGAAGTTGTCATCGACGGATCCAAGACCTTTATATCCAACGGCCTGAATGCCGATCTGGTTGTGGTGGCAGCCAGGGACCCGGAAGTAGAGAATTCCTATGAGGCGCTTTCCCTGTACCTGGTTGAATCCGAAACACCCGGGTTTTCAACCGGACGTCATCTGGAAAAGATGGGAATGTGGAGCCAGGACACCGCCGAGCTGTTTTTTTCCAAATGCCGCATCCCCAAAAAGAATCGTCTCGGCGACAAGGGCATGGGATTTTTGATGCTGATGGATAAGCTCCAACAGGAGCGCCTGGTATGCGCCATCATGGGCGTTACCGGGGCGGAACGCATTCTGGAATGGATCATGGATTACTGCAAACAGACTTCTGTTTCCGGAAAGCCCCTTTCAAAATCCCAGGCAGCGCAGTTCGCCCTGGTGGAGATGGCCACCGAGGTGAAGCTGGGCAGGACCTTTGTTGATAAACTGGTTGCCGATCACATTGAAAAAAAAGATGTGATCATCGAGACTTCCATGGCCAAATACTGGACCACCGAGATGTTGAATCGTGTCGCCAACCGGTCCCTGGATCTATGCGGAGATTTCGGCACGCTGGAGAAATGCCGGATTGTCAGGGCCTGGCGCGATGCCAAGATTTTGACCATTTTTGCCGGCACCAACGAAATTATGAAGAATATAGCGGCCAAATTCATGGGACTCTGAGGAATGCGGAAGTCGGAATGGGAAAGCATAGCGCAAAGCGTAAAGAAAGCAGATAACAGGGAACAGAAAACAGAATTAAGGTGTCGGGTTTCAGGTGTCAGCGAGCATAGGGCATAGAGCATAGCGTGAAGAGAAGAAGCCAGAGGCCGAAATAGGATGTTTTTCATGTTTGTGGGAGCGGCTTCCAGCCGTGATAAAAGTTGGTTGGGGATTCTTCTCGTGACTGAAAGCCACTACCGCGATAAGGAATGAGTAAGAATTTTCCCTTTTAACTATTTAACCAATCAACTATTCAACTAATAAACTAAGCTTGCAGTATTAAGCGATATATTAATTGACTGGACTTTTCCGTCGCATTTTCAATAACTACCTGAATAAGGAGACGCTATGCAAGCATATGATGCCGTCGTGATTGGGGCCGGCAATGGCGGGCTTACGGCCGCGGCGACCCTGGCGCAGAAGGGTTTGAGTGTGATGTTGCTGGAGCGGCACAACATCCCGGGGGGGGCGGCCACGAGTTTTTGCCGGGGCCGTTTTGAGTTCGAGGTGGCGCTGCATCAGCTAAGCGGATTGGGAACGCCGGAAAAACCGGGTCTTCTGCGAATGGAACTGGATAAACTCGGCGTCATGGAAGATCTCGAGTTTGTGGAAATTTCCGATCTATATAATGTGGTAACACCCGATGGATTTCGAATTACCCTGAAGACAGACCGCGATGAAACCCTGGCGGTGCTCAAAGACGCCTTTCCCCACGAAAAAGATGCTATTCAGAAATATTTTGATTTAGTGGCAAGCTATGCCAATGATATGATCGGGGCCTTTATTTTCAGGGACCCGGAGCCCTCGCGCGAAAAATATCCCAACCTTTATAAATACGCTCTGCAAAATTCCAAGGAAATTCTGGACCAATACTTTTCAGACCCTCTGCTAAAAGCGGTTCTTTCCGTCTTCTGGGGCTATATCGGTGTACCGCCGACCCGTCTGGCCTTTGCTTATCTGGCCATGGTGCTTTTCCAGTACATGGAGTTTAAGCCGTTTCACATAAAAGGCGGCTCCCAGGCCCTGTCCAATGCTATCTTAAATAAGTTCCTCTCCAATGGCGGAACCGCCCGGTTCAGCTGTGGTGCCAAAAAGATTATTGCTCAGGACGGAAAGATAAAAGGGGTGGTTACCGATGACGATGTCGAGATTTCAACCGACTATGTGGTTTCCAATGCATCTCCCCTATCCACCTACAATCATTTGATGAATCCGGAACAGGTGCCCGAAGACGCTCTGGTTGAAATGAAGTCCCGCAATCTAAGTACTTCGGCCTTAACCATGTTTATCGGCTTTGATTGCGAACCGGACGAGTTGGGCATCACGGAATCAACCAATTTTTTGATGGACAGCACGGATATATCGAACGGCTTACTCGAGAGAATGAACCGGCTCGACATTGACGACGAGCTGATGGTCCTCAGCTGTTATGATGTCAGTGATCCGGGATTTTCTCCCCCCGGTACCTGCCAGGCCAATGTGGTGACCTTAAAGTACGGCGAGCCCTGGCTCAGAATACCCCCGCGGCAATACCATGATGTCAAATTTCGCTGTGCCGAGTCCATGCTGAAACGAATAGAAGAAATTTACCCGGGGTCCAGAGATCATATTGAGGAAATAGAAGTCGGCACACCCCTGACCCACATGCGCTATCTGGGGCATCCTCTGGGAGCTATATATGGGTATGAAATGCTGACCAAAGATTCATTATTTTTTCAACCCAGTCGTTATTCAGCGTTTCAGGGCCTCTTTTTTGCCGGGGGATGGGCCGGGGACAACGGATTTGAGCCTACATTAAGGTCGGGCATATCGGCGGCAAAGTCCATTATCAGGAGACTCGGGGCAGGATAAGATGGAACTAAATATGAACGAGTAATTGCTTTAACTGGCATCGACCCCACACTTTGCAAATAGTCCAACTCGGGAGGATACAATGCGAAAAGGCATCTGGCAGGAATTTGACGGATACCAGGATATCGCCGAAGAAATCAAAGTCAGTCGAAAATTGGGCGGAACGGTATCATGTGCCGTGACCTCTGCTGAGGAATATATCCGCCAACTGCACCCCGAGCGGATAGAGCTGTCTGTGACCGACATCATCGAGGAAACCCCGTCGACCAAAACCCTGCGGCTGGTTTCAAAGGACAACTACCTCCCTCCTTTTCTGGCCGGGCAATACATTGCCCTTTTCCTTGAAATCGGAGGCATTCGCACAAGCCGTCCTTACAGTATTTCATCCCAACCCAATCAGACCGGATTCTATGATATTACCGTGCGGCGGGTTGACAATGGGCTGGTTTCCAATTATTTGCTCGATGAGGTCAAACGAGGCGATACGCTGGTCAGCTCCGGACCATCGGGCAATTTCTACTTTAATCCATTGATTAATAAAAAGACCATGGTCTGCATTGCCGGCGGCAGTGGAATTACGCCGTTTATGAGTATGATTCGCGAGATTATTGAATGCGGACTGGACCGCAGGGTATACGTTTTTTACGGCAATAAAACCATGGATGATATTATCTTTGGCTCCGAGTTCAAACGGATAGCCGAACGATTTGATAATATCCATTATATCCCGGTAGTAGAAGAGCCTTCCGGTGGTTATGCCGGGGCCTGTGGATTCATTACCCGTGATCTCATGAAAGAGGTACTGGAGAACATCGAAGATAAATCATTTTTTATCTGCGGGCCCCAGGGCCTCTATGATTTTTGTCTGCCCCAGGTCGAAGTAATGGGTGTGCCCAGGCGTAAAATAAAGCAGGAAATGTACGGCGCCCCTCCTAACATCTGGGAGTATCCCGGCTGGCCCGATACGATCAGCAAGGATGATGTCTTCAATGTAAAGGTTAAAAACGGAAAGCAGATGGAAGCCTGCGCGGGTGAACCATTGCTGGTGGCGCTGGAAAAAAATGACATGGTTGTACCCTCATTGTGCCGGTCCGGTGAATGCAGCATGTGCCGGGTAAAAATTCTTTCCGGCAAAGTGTATCAGCCACCGGGGGTGCCCGTTCGAAAGTCGGACAGGCAGTTTGGCTATGTGCATTCGTGTATGGCGTATCCGATTGAGGATCTGGAAATACTTTTATAGTCAGATCGCGGCTGGAAGCCGCTCCCACATTGCCCGTTATCAGTTATTTGTTAATTGTTATTTGATTTGAAGTTAAATACATAGAGATCTACTAGTAACCAATAACGAATAACTATTAACGATCTATTTGTGGGAGCGGCTTCCAGCCGCGAATTAAAGGATGAGATCATGTCTGAAAATTATCTATCCGGTGAGAAAAAAGAAAACATTTATACCATCTCCTTAAATCGTCCCGCAAAAAGAAATGCCATCACCGTCGAGATGCTGACCGGGATCTGTGAGATGGCGGAGAGCCAAGCTGGCGATCCGGACATCAGGGCCATTATTCTCAAGGGGGAAGGGAAGATATTTTCTGCCGGTGTTGATCTTAACTCGCTGGGAGCCGAGGTGGGCGCCTGCCTGGGTGAAGCCGGTGCCGGCGGCGGCGCCCCACTGCGGGCCCTGATCTACAGGTTCCAGCAGTATTTCAATCGTCTCGAGGCAGTGGAGATTCCCATTATCTGTGCCATGCACGGCCGGGCCCTGGGCCTTGGCATCGAGTTGGCCCTGGCCTGCGATATTCGCCTCATGAGTGACGAGTGTATCTGGGCCATGCCGGAGTTAAAACTGGGCGTAATTGCCGATGTTGGGGGAACCTCACGGCTTTCAAGACTCCTTGGCCCTTCGAGGGCCATGGAGATTTTCTTGACCGCCGGAGATTACACGGCCCAACAGGCCGTCGATTGGGGTCTGGTTAATTACATCTATCCGGAAGACGATCTTATTGGCGAAGCTGAAAAAATGGCCCGGGCTATGGCCGCCACCGCACCGCTTGCCGGTGGAGCGGTTAAAAAAATCATCAAGCGCGGCGATGGTGTTGATCTCATGACCCAGCTTGATATGGAGGCCAACCATAACAGCATGTTGCTCAGAACAGAAGATTTCCAGGAAGGCCTCACCGCCATGATTGAAAAACGAAGTCCGCAATGGAAAAAGAAATAAAAATCTTTTCCGCTGGAATACCTGATAGAATGCCACTTCCGCAGGAACCAGGGGGAACATACGGGCCGTGAACAGAATAATTGGAGGAAAAGATCGTGGCACAAATAATAACCGATCGACGGGATATTGATTTTGTTCTCTATGAACAATTCAATGTCGAAGAACTGACGCAACATGAAAAGTTTGCAGAATTTAACAAAAAAACCTTTGATCTGATCATCAATGAAGCGCGCAACCTGGCTGTCAAAGAGATTTTGCCGACCTTTGCCGAAGGAGACCGTGAGGGGGTGCGGTTGGAAAACGGGCAGGTGAAGGTTCCGGCCTGTTACCATCGCCCTTACAAACTTTTTAAAGAAGGCGAATGGACTGCCATGGTCGCAGATCCCGAACTCGGCGGACAGGGGCTCCCCTATTGCATATCACAGGCAGCTTCAGAATATCTGGTAGGAGCGAACTACGCTTTTACACTCTACGGTGTGGTGGGGTATGCGGCCGGAGAGCTTGTTGAGATCTACGGTACCGAAGAGCAGAAAAATCTGTTTCTAAAAAAAATGTATACCGGCGAATGGAGCGGCACCATGCAGTTGACCGAGCCCCAGGCCGGATCAGACGTGGGGGCGTTGACAACCTCGGCCGTAAAAAATCCGGATGGAACTTACTCGATTACCGGCAACAAGATTTTCATCACCGCCGGAGATCAGGATCTGACTGAAAATATCATCCATCCGGTGCTGGCCCGCATTGAAGGGGCGCCCAAAGGCACCAAGGGGATTTCGCTGTTTCTCATCCCAAAAATCTGGGTTAACGATGACGGCAGTCTGGATCAACCCAACGATATCGTCTGCACCGGGCTGGAGGAAAAGATGGGCATCCATGGCAGTTCCACCTGTTCCATGGCGTTGGGGAGCCAGGGAAAATGCCGGGGGCTTTTGCTGGGAGAAGAGAACAAGGGCATGCGGGCCATGTTTTACATGATGAACGTCGCCCGGTTATCGGTTGGGTTTATCGGCTTTATCAGCGGGTCTGCCGCTTACATGTATGCACTCAATTACGCCCGGGAACGTCTCCAGGGCAAAGATCTGGAATCGATCCAGGACCCGGATGCACCCCAGGTGCCGATTATCCGCCATCCGGATGTGCGCCGAATGCTGCTGTGGATGAAGGCGCATGTTGAGGGGATGCGCAGTTTCATCTACCTGATCAGTTCATTGATTGACCGGCGGACCTGCTCCGATGATGATGAGGAACGAGAATATAATCAGGATCTGATTGATCTTTTGACCCCGGTAATTAAATCCTACTGTTCCGATCGCGGATTTGAAATCTGTGTCGAAGCAATTCAGGTTTATGGCGGCTACGGCTATACCCGTGATTATCCGGTGGAACAACTGATGAGAGATTGTAAAATTGCATCCATCTATGAGGGCACCAATGGTATTCAGGCCATGGATGTCCTGGGTCGCAAGCTGGGAATGAAGGGCGGTGTGGTGTTTTTGAATTTCATGCTCGAGATCCAGAAAATCACCGGTCAGGCCAAAAAAATCAAGGAACTGGAAGACCTGGCGGCCGGAGTTGATCAGGCCGTCAACCGCCTGGGTGAGGTCGCCATGCACTTAGGAAAAACCGCCCTGTCGGACGTCAAGGTGGCGTTTGCCTGCGCCAAACCGTTTCTGGATGTTATAGGAGATGTCTGCATGGCCTGGATGCTTTTGTGGCGGGCGACCATTGCAGTTCCCAAATTGGAAAAACTGGCAGGCGGACTGGATAAAAATGCCAGACACAAGAAGGCGGCCAAAAACAAGGATGCCGCTTTTTATGAGGGCCAGCTTCAATCCGCCCGATATTTTATTAACTCCATCATTCCGATTACAATGGGCAAAATGAATGCCATTGAAGCCGGGGACCCCGCGGTCGTAGAGATCCCGGAAGCATCGTTTGGGGGTTAAATCCGATTCGTGTGCTTTCCATTACTGATCACAGGTTAACCATTGGTGTGATCACAGCATGATATGTGAAATGGGCGGCATCGATTATTAGAAGGGCAATTACCACTCACCCCAGACCGCTTTTACATCGAAACTGTAAATGTGAAGGGCGTCCTCCTCTATCCCTTGCTTCTCAAAAAAAGCCAAATGTGAGAAACAAACATTTTTGAGCTGAATCCCTTAAGGTCTATTCCGTTTGTCTCTCAAAAAACGATAAATATGAGGAACAACCATTTTTGAGCTGAATCCCTTAAGATCTATTCCGTTTGTCTCTCAAAAAAATAAAAATGTTGACCGCAAACATATTTGATATTAAAATGTGTTAAACATATTCATATCAAACACTGGGAATTAGGCTATGGAACTCAATTTAAAAAATGCTGTCAACTATCATTACGACAAATTTCCACCAAGTAGTCTTGATTATGGGCGATTTGTTGGACCTTTAGTAAAAGCAACTGATGCTGTGGCTCGCTACGACCAAATGTTAAAGAATATGCACAACAGCGAAATACTGTTGGCTCCTCTACGCAATCAAGAGGCTGTTATATCCTCAAGAATGGAAGGCACGGTGAGTACCATGGATGAAATTCTTAAGTATGAGGCAGATTATGGTGTTGAAGCGGGAGACGCTACAAACGTAAGATCAGAAGTTATCGAAACTATTCTTTATCAGAGGGCGTTGAAAGCCACGCAACAGGCAATGGAAGAGGGTTATCCATTATCCCAATCGCTGATTAAGGGAATCCATCAGCGGTTGCTGTCTTTTGGGCGTGGCGCTTCAAAATCGCCGGGTAAGTTTAAAAATGAACAAAACTACCTAGCTGATAAGTTGAAGAAAAATATATTATTCATTCCAATTAGTCCTGAAAAACTACAGGAGGGGTTGGATAAGCTATTTCATTACATCGAGCATAGCGCAGAAATACCGATGCTTAAAACAGGTATTACCCATATTGAATTTGAAGCATTGCATCCATTTAAAGATGGTAATGGCCGTATTGGCCGCATGCTAATTACGTTGATGCTATGGGCTTCAGGAACTATATCTGCCCCACATTTTTACATAAGTGCATACTTGGAAGACAATAAAGATCTTTATATGGCGACAATGAGAAATGTATCCGAACATAATGATTGGGAAAGCTGGTGCATTTTTTTTCTGGAAGCTGTTGAACAGCAGGCTATTAGAAATCTTACTATTGCAGAAAATATAAGTACACTATACGAAGAGATGAAAATAGTATTTTCAGATGCTCTGTCTTCTAAGTGGAGTGTCAACGCTTTGGATTTTGTGTTCACAAATCCAGTGTTTAGAAACAACAAATTTACAACAAATAGTGGTATACCTACTGCGAGTGCTGCAAGATTCACAAGGGTGCTCTTGGAAAAAAATCTGATCGCTACATTAGAAGAAGCATCGGGCAGAAGACCCGCATTATATTCTTTTGAGCCACTAATGAAACTTGTTAGAGTTTAGTTATAAAATCGCCTATTATGTCATGTCATTCAAGCCGACCGCAAAAAGACACGGCGGCTTAATTCGGCGTTGGTTGATTTTAACTCAGTATTATTTGTTGAAATATTCTCATTTTTATTCTTTAGTATGTGTATAAAGAATAGAAGCGCATGAAAAGACGCATGGAAAATGATTCCATGCTAAAAATTTTAACTTTGAGGGTAAAACTGATATTTTAATCCGTGTTAATGAAAAGAACATTTTCATTGCGGAATGTATGTATTGGGATGGAGAAAAGTCCTTACTGAGCAAGATTGACCAGCTCTTAGGATACACGTCTTGGAGGGATACCAAAATCTCAATATTGGTTTTTAGGGTACCTGTACGACCGAAGACGGGGTCTCGCCGCCACCGTCCGGTGCAATTCATTTTTAAACAAGGAGAAACTGATATGGGTGATAAGGGAAAAAAAGACAAAGGCAAAAGGGAACAACAGAAAAAGGCCCAGCTTAGTCAAAAGGAAAAACGAAAATCGAAAAAAGAAAAGAAGAAATAAATGCCCAGTGCGGTTCGGTGACCTTAAATCAAGCACGGAATCAGATCTTATTTCGTCGTAGAATCCGTATCCAAATATGCATTGAGGGAGAACTATTATGCGCAACAAAACATTTTTTTTCAGTTTATGTTTGGCTTGTCTTCTGATTTCAGGATGTGTCTCCAAAGAAAAATATGAGGAACTAGAAGCAAGGCTTGCCGATACTCAGACGAAACTTGAACAAAAAGGCAAGAAAGTCGAAGAATTAGCGCAAAAGCTGGGGGAATTGGAAAAAAACTGGAATAAGTGCCAGCAGGATAATAGCGAGCTTCATGCGCGTTACCAAGAGTTGGAGAAAAATCGGCAAATGCTTTCCCAAACTTTAGCTCAAAAGGAAGACGTTATCCACCAGGTTGATGAAACCAAGCGTCAATTAGAAACCAGTTTGCAGTTGCAGATTGAGGCCCGTGAAAAGAAGATCATAGAACTGGAAAATACCATCGCAGAGTTAAATCAAGCCAAGCATAAATTAGAAAGCAAAATGCAATCGCAGATCGAGACACGCGAGCAAAAGATTAAAGAACTGGAAGATGCCATTGCAAAGCTGGATGAAACCAGGCGTATGTTGGAAGTCAACCTTCTGGCGCAGCTGGAGAGTCGAGAAAGAAATATAAATGAGCAGGAAAAGACCATTTCAGAGTTAGGGAACCAGAAACAGCATGTTGAAACTAATTTAATCGATTTGAAAGAACAGATAGCCATCCAGGAGCAAACGATAAACGAGCAAATGAAGATTATCACTGAGTTGGATTCTGCCACGCTTAAAATAGAAAGCAGCTTGCAAGACCGGACGTCGGAAATAGAGCTCCGGGAAAAAAGGATAAAAGAATTGCAAGATGCCATCGCTCAGCGAGATAAAGCCAAACGCCAGATTGAAACCGATCTGAAAGAACAGATAAAGGCCCAGCAAGTGACGTTGGAGACACTGGCCGGCAAATTAAAAGTTACCTTTGTCGATAGGATTCTTTTTAATTCCGGAAGTGCAAAGATAAATGAGGCAGGTAAGCAATTACTTTCAACGTTTGCCGAAAGCCTTAAGCATAATAACCAAAACATCATTGTTGAAGGACATACGGATAACGTTCCCATAGGACCGGAATTGAGGGAAAAATATCCAACAAACTGGGAATTGTCGACAGCCCGATCTGCGGCCGTGGTGCGCTATCTCACAGAAAAGGCCGGTATTGAGCCCCAACGGTTTACGGCTAGCGGTTACAGCTTCTATAGGCCAGTGGCATCCTACCAAACTGAAGAAGGCCGGCATCAGAACCGCCGAATTGAAATTATTCTGGCTTCCCGGCGCTAAGCAACAAGTTGACACCTGCCAACCCCATATTGAGCAAAGAATCGTTTCATATTGAACGCCTCTTTGTTTTGTGTATAAAGATTTTAGTCGGCATATAGACGATTTTCTGAGATTACCTGCCCGCCACTTATCACCGGCGTTATCTTAAAACCAAAACTTTTTACTTGACATATATGTATCATCTATGCATATTGATACATATGCGAACAACACTAAATATAGATGACAAAATATTGGAAAAGGCTTCTCGGCTGACAGGCGTTAAGGAGAAAACCTCCTTAGTGCGACTTGGATTAGAAGCTTTAATTGCCCGCGAAAGCAGCAAGCGACTGGCCAAACTTGGCGGAACCGAGGATAATCTGCGTCCCATTCCAAGACGAAGATCTGCCTGAAAACAACTATGGTTCTTGTTGACACTTCAATTTGGGTTACCCACCTTCGCCAGGGAAGCCGGCAACTGGAAAAGCTGTTAATGGATGCTGAGGTCATGTGCCATCCATTTATCATTGGCGAACTCGCCTGTGGTAATCTGAAAAACCGGAACGAAATCATCCCCTTGCTTCAGTCCCTTCCAATGGCTTCGACGATTGAATTTGACGAATTCCTATTTTTTATCGATAAAAATCACCTAATGGGAAAAGGAGTTGGTTTCGTCGATGTCCACCTTTTAGCGTCTGCTCAGTTGACAGGAGTACCGCTGTGGACAGCAGATAAAAGGCTAAAATCTACGATAGATCTACTGGCATTGACTTTTAAATAATTTTATTACTTGGAGCTCATTGCTATTTTCTCAAAGTGGTGAGTGATATTCGAAGAGCCGTAGCAGCCACTCTTAAACTTTTATAAAACAAGGATAGCACAAAACTAATCAGTGGAACTGGCGGCGTGTAGTCCGCGGTTTAGCGTAAAGGCTGTACAAAATCGATCTTCATATGGGCCGCAGCCCACTTCAAACTTAGGAGGTATAGAAAATGAAAGAATTGCGCAGAAAAGACCGTGCTATCACGGAAGAGGAAGCAGTAGTTTTATTAAAAAAGGCGGAATATGGCGTGCTATCGACAGTTTCTGAAAATGGAAAACCCTATGGTGTGCCTCTGAACTTTTGTATCATTAACGACTGTATATATTTTCATTGTGCTGTTGAAGGACAGAAAGTTGACAATATCAAACAGAATAAATCTGTCTCGTTTTGCGCTGTTGGAAATACAGAGATATTACCTGATAAATTTGGCACAAAATATGAGAGTGTAATAGTTTCAGGAGAGGTTGAAGAAGTATTTGATATGAATAAGCAGATTGCTATGGAAGGACTATTGCATAAATATTCTCCAGAATTTTTTGACAAAGGGATAAAATATATTGAGGGTTTAAGAGAGAAAACTAGAGTATTCAAAATTACCATCAATAAATTAACTGGCAAGGCACGAATACAATAATATTGCCTAACACATTATTCATCTTATTATCCCTGTGATAATATCCCTAAAGGGCATAATCCCAAAATGTGGAAAAAGCATCATAATTGTCCATAGCGGCAGGTGAGCTCCACGTTCTGTTCCGTAGAAAAATATTTCTGGACTCTTGACATAAAAACGTTACACGTGTATTATACGTGTAATTTCTGAGGAGGTGTTTGCGATGCAAAGGAAGCTTACATTGACCATAGACGAGGAGGTCTATAACGGCTTACGGGCAGTCATTGGACCACGAAAAATCAGTCGTTTTATCGAAGAGTTAGTTCGCCCGCATGTTGTCAAGAAAGATATGTATGCTGCCTATAAAGAGATGGCTGCTGATCAGGTCAGGGAATCAGAAGCTCTTGAGTGGGCTGAAGGCACATTTGGAGACGTAAATCATGAAGAGAGGTGATGTGTGGTGGATTAATTTTGACCCTTCCGTCGGTAGTGAAATCCGCAAGCAGCGACCGGCGGTCATCGTAAGCAATGATGCAGCCAACCAGTTCCTTAATAGAGTCCAAGTCGTGCCACTGACGAGTAGTGTTAGTAAACTCTTCCCAAGCGAAACATATGTAACGTTTCGTAGGAAAAAGGCCAAGGCTATGGCCGATCAGCTCACTACAGTGAGCAAGAAGCGGCTAATCAATCCGGCAGGATCGATTTCTTCCACTGAGATGGAGGGTATAGGCCAGGCTATCACGATCCAACTGGATCTCTAAACATTAAATACGAGGGAGAGTATCCGCGTTCTCGCCTGGCGAGATTTTGCCGCCGCGGTATCTGACCCTTGTGCGGATATAATGTACTTGACAGTCATGAATACGTTCTTTATAGTGGCAACTGGTCATACCACCTGCCAAAAAGGAGCGGCGTATGCAAGATCTTCTCAAACCGATCCGTACCGCAAGTCTTAAGGACGTATTCATCAAACGTTTCGAGGAGCTTATCCTTTCGGGAAAATTTCCCGTCGGGCAAAAGCTTCCTTCCGAGCGCGAACTTGCCCTGCAGCTGGGTGTCAGTCGACCCATCGTCCATGAAGGCTTGGTAGATCTGGCAGCGAAAGGCCTGATCACCCTGATCCCCAGGGTCGGAACAATTGTAAATGATTTCCGCAAGGAAGGATCTTTGTCCCTTTTAACCTCACTGGTAAATTACCATCAGGGTTACCTTGAACCGGGGCTTCTGGTCAGTTTGTTGGATATGCGCCTGCTTTTTGAAGTTGAAACTGCCCGACTTGCGGCCGCAAACCGCAACCAGGAACAGCTTGATTCCATTCGCGCCCTGCTTCAGAAAGAAGACAGTATCAATCATCAGGATGTTGAAAGCATCAGTGAACTGGACTTTGATTTTCACCATCTCATCGCACTGGCTTCCGGCAATCACATTTATCCGCTGCTGCTAAACTCTTTCAAGCATTGCTACCTCAATCTCGCCGGCCAGTTTTTTTCTGATCCGACCGTTGTGCCCGTTGTATTTGATTTTCATAAAAAAATGGTAAAAGCCATTAAAGATAAAAACGAGAAATCTGCTGCCGGGATTATGAGGCGCATGCTAGATCACGGTGCTGAAAATCTAAAATTGAGTTCATAGTTCATGGATCATAATTAAATATGAGGTCTAAGGTGTCAGTGTTCAGGTATCAGGATTCAGAAGATCAGAAGCTGACACCCGAATACTTATATAAAACTTCACATGGTTGGAACAGCGAACCGCAGAATATCGAATGTCGAACCGCAGAATGTAATGATATGAGCCTCGTGCCTTCAACCATAGATATATTAATTTAATCAAAAATGGAGAAAAACCATGAGTACTGCAGCCCTACCCAAATACGAACATCCCATCAAAGAGCCCGAAGGCTTGTCCCCCCGTATTCAATGGCTGCGGGATTACTATTTCCAGGGCGCTGAACGCGCCTGGAACAACGAGTTTATCGCCTGGACCACCGGGACTGCCTGGGACGTCCAATTCAACGAAATGAACTTTTACATAGTACCCGAAACCTATACGCTGCTGCAGACCCTGCGGGGATCCTATCGCCAGGCAGCCCGCAAAATTGATCTTCACCCGGACTTCTGGTCCTGGAGCATTGTCGAACGACGTGCCTGGTTCGTCCGGGAGGTTATGGTCACCTACATGCCGAAAGAAATTCTGCCGGGCGACCTGATCGCCGGCGGGCGCTTCAATATTCAGACATCTCTGTGTCTAAACAAAAACGAGCAGGAAGATTTTGATGAGGCCGTACTGGGTAAAAAAGGGGCCCGGGCTAAAATGAAATGGTTTCACGACCACGGTTACGGCAATGCCGGCGCCACCAGCGGTCATTTGATACCCGATCATGAGCGGGCGCTGAAAATCGGCTGGAAGGGCATTTATGCCGACCTGGTATCTAAATACGAAGCCCTGAGCGACAGTGATAAAAAAGGACCTGCCGGCGATCAACTGCGGGCGATGATAACGGCTGCGACCATGGCTCGCGATCTGGCTGTGAAATACAAGGGTGTCTGTATAAACCGGGCCGCCGATCAAACCGACACCCGCCGACGGCAGGAACTCATACAAATGGCGCAAAACCTGGAACGGGTACCCTGGGAGCCGGCCAGGACTTTCTGGGAAGCCGTGCAGGCGCTGTGGCTAACTCATATGCTCATCATGAGTGACGAAAATTATCCCGGTCCCGGAACTTCCTTTGGCCGTATTGATCAATACCTGCTGCCGTATTGGGAATATTCCTTGTCTCATGGAATGGAGCGGGAATTCGGCAAAGAGATATTGAAATGTTTCTGGGTGCATTGCAACACAGTCTATGATGCCATGATTCGCAATGGCTATCAGGGGATCACATCGGGTTTTGGTCAGCTGATCACGCTTTCCGGCATGGGTGAAAACAAAGAGGACCTGACCAATGATCTGACCTATGTCTTTCTTGAAGTGATCGATGAGATGAGCCCGATCCTGGAGCCCAAGCCCAATGTGAGGCTGCACCGGAACTCTCCTGATAAATTGCTGGACAAGTTAGTGGATATGGTATCTTCCAGTCAGGGGTCACCTTTTTTGCTCAATTTCGATGAGCGCTCCATGGCCGGTATGATGCTTGAAGCCAAACGGGCAGGGCTTACGCACCTGATCAATGAAAGCAATGTCCACGACTACGCTCCGGTGGGCTGCCTTGAAAATACCATGGTGGGCAATGATCGCTCCGGGACGGTGGACAATAACCTTAATTTACTTAAAGCGGTGGAACTGGCCCTCACCGGCGGTAAAGACCTGGTGCCGTTTTTCAATCCCATGACCGCTAAGGAAGAACCGATCCGGCAGGACGGTCCGGATACCGGCAACGCGGCGGAGTTCAGAACTTGGGATGAATTTTTCAATGCCTATGTCAAACAGACCGAATACATCATCGCCAAATGCGCGGAGGTATACGAAGCGTCGGAGTCCCTACGGGCAAAATTTTTCCCGACCCCCTATCTCTCCTGTCTGGTCAGGGGTTGTGCCGAAAAAGGGCGGGATATTAACCGGGGCGGGGCCGAGATCAATTTAACCACCCTTGAGACCGTCACCTATGCTACCACGGTCGATTCGCTTTTGGCAGTCAAATATCTGGTATTTGACAAACAGAAATCTACTATGCCCGAGCTTATCGAGGCTTTGAAAAACAACTGGCAGGGGCATGAAGTATTGCAGGCCATGGCAAAAAATAAGGCGCCTAAATACGGGCGTGATGATGATCAGTCGGATGAGATGGCTAAAAAGGTCATGGATTTGTGGTGTGACATCACCTGGAGGCATCGGACGGTCTCCACTGGCCGGCAATTCAGGCCCGGCATGCTCAGTTGGAATTACTGGGCCGGGGACGGATTCGTCATGGCGGCCAGCGCGGATGGAAGGCCGAAAGGGCAATTTCTTTCCAACGCCATCTGCCCATCCAACGGTGCGGACATTAAGGGTCCGACTTCCAATGCCAATTCGGTAGGGAAAGTTTTAGGCGGTAAAGCCATAGATGGAAACGGTGACTGGGAGGAATACTTTAACTGTCTTCCCAACGGAGCCAGCCATACCATCACCTTTAATCCCTCAATTATTAAGGATTCCGAGCATAGAGAAAAATTTAAGGCTTTTTTAAGGGGCTACTGTGAAAACGGCGGCAGCGCGTTACAGATCAATATGCTTGATCCGGAAATGCTGCGCGATGCCCAGAAACACCCGGCGGACTATCGCCATCTGCTGGTCAGAATAACCGGCTACAACGCCTACTTCACCGCAGTCGGAAAAGAACTGCAGAATGAAGTAATTCAGCGGGTGAGTCACGGAAGATTTTGAGAGTAGGCCTACCGCAGAGGTGATGAGCTCAAAGCTGAAAGGATGAACACCCGCCTGCCACGCATAGTACGATGGGTTGGTGTAAACATGGATAGATAAATCAAATGGTTAAATTGGCCTCACATCGGTTTCAAGGCATTGCGGGCAGGTCGAACACTGAAAGGATGAACATCGAACATCGAACGTCCAACATCGAATTTTGAATGAGAAAAGAAGGAAACAGAAGAATTAATTAAGGCGCTTATCCGGAAAGTTCAAGTTACCATAAAAAAACCCTGTGGGAGCGGCTTCCAGCCGCGAAATTAAATGATCGCGGCTGGAAGCCGCTCCCACAACCAATACAACTTGTTCTTTCCAAATAACCGGATTAATTTGTATTGCAGCATGAGAATATGAAAGCAACCATACTCGAAATACAGCGGATGTCGACCGAAGACGGTCCGGGCATCCGGACAACGGTTTTTTTTAAGGGCTGCAGTCTTAAATGCACCTGGTGTCACAATCCCGAAAGCATTTCCGCCCGCCCCCAGATCCACTGGATCGGCAATCGCTGTATCGGCTGTAAAACCTGTCTGGAGGTCTGTCCGGAAGGTGCTTTATCTTTTGCCCGGGACGGCCATACCATCGATCGCAGCAAATGTACCGGCTGCGGCATCTGTGCCGAGGAGTGTCCCTCCACTGCCCTGGAGCTGTTGGGACAACCATGGCATCTGGAAGATTTATACTCAGAAGTCGTCAAAGACCAGACTTATTTCGAAAAATCGGGCGGAGGTGTCACTCTGGGTGGCGGCGAGCCGACGTTGCAGTTTGACTTTTGCACCAGCTTTTTAAAATTATTGAAAGAAAACGATATCCACACGGCAGTCGATACCTGCGGTATGTGCTCCCAACAGGCACTGGGCAATATTTTGCCTTATGCGGATCTTTTGCTCTATGACATTAAAGAAATTAGTTCGCAAAAGCACCTGCAGTTTACCGGCAGTGACAACCACCGTATTCTCGAAAACCTGATGGTTATCCGGGAATGCATGCAATCTGAAGGTTATCCAAAAGAGCTGTGGGTAAGAACACCGGTTATTCCCGGTGCCACTGCCTCAGCAGAAAATATCAGAGGAATCGGCCAATTTATGGCCGACAACCTTGACGGTTCTGTCAGCCGGTGGGAGCTGTGTGCCTTTAACAATTTGTGCCGAGATAAGTACCTGCGTCTGGATCTGGACTGGGAGTTTAAAGAAAGCGAGCTGCTGAGTCAATTATTTATGGAGAAAATGGCGGCGGTTGCACGGAACTCAGGGATTAATCCGGATATCGTTTTCTGGAGTGGATCAACCAGACTAGACGGAAATGATATGTCCATTGAGCAAGTTGTTTCGATCTAAAATAGACTGACGTTTTATGTATTTTCAGGAGATTGAACATTGAAGCAAAGAAACCATTTCACCGATCAGGAAATGAAGGCCTTTGAGCCCGCGGAAAAGATCGGCCTTGTGGCCAGCATCAATCCGGAAGGACGGCCCCACATTTCTTTGATTACCTCCATCATGGCTCCTAAACCGAATCAGATTACTTTAGGCCAGTTCTGCCTGGGATTGAGCAAACAGTATATCCAGGAGAATCCTCACATCGCCTTTTTGATCATGACAATGGATAAAAAGATGTGGCGGGGGAGAGCCAAATGGACCCATCTCAAAAAAGAGGGTCCGGAATATGAGCGTTATAACGAAATTCCCATGTTCAGATACAATACCTATTTTGGTATCAATACCGTTCATTATCTGGATCTTATCGAAACATCCGAAAGCCAAAGCCTGCCCGTGCCACAAATTGCATTCTCTGCCATGCTCACCAAATTTGCCAAAAGCGCTGCGAAAACCGGTATAGCGGAAAGAATTCTCACGCCCTTCGCAGAAAAACTGTTCAATCAGCTCGATGCCTTGAAATTTATTGCCTACATTGGGTCGGATGATTATCCGGCTATCATCCCGGTGATCCAATGCCAGGCTGCCGATAGCCGAATGCTGACGTTTTCGCCCCTGGCGTTCAAAGAAGAACTTAGCCGGATTCCGCCGGGAACCGAAGTTGCCGTGTTCGGCCTGACGATGGGTATGGAGGATGTCCTGGTTCGGGGGACCTTTCATGGCTTTAAGCGTTTCATGTTCATGAAATTGGGAACCGTAGAAATCGAATGGGTGTATAACTCCATGCCGCCAGGCCATGGGCAGATTTATCCGCAGGTTGATTTGAAACCGGTTACAGATTTTTAGGGGAACGTCCCATTTTTCGCACTCAGGCGGAGCCGTTTCACGCAATATGGCATAGCCCAGAGCGCATAGGGCAAAGCGTTCTGAACAGGGGAAATCTCATGGCTGATACCTTAATCGATCGCCAAAAGCTTAATTAATCCGCCGGACCTATGGTTAAAAAACAAACTTCAGTTTTCCAAGAACTATTTATCACCCTGAATATGCTATTTTTCAGGGCGGAGTAATTAGG
>Ga0255055_10000557_pt1 | contig 28752 bp, 33 predicted proteins | sample JV7_2_27_MG_FD_188633 | JGI IMG/M metagenome (GOLD analysis project Ga0255055, IMG submission 188633) | Seawater microbial communities from Jervis Inlet, British Columbia, Canada - JV7_2_27 | ecosystem: Environmental > Aquatic > Marine > Inlet | place: Canada: British Columbia | collected...
AAATATCTTACAAAAGTCGTGTGGTATATTTTAGTCCAGTTGAGTTCTTTAATTGAGAAAATTCCAAGCACCAATTAACAAATAACAAACAATATCCAAATTCGAATTTTCAATGATTCAAACATGTTTGGAATTTGATTCGTTGGAATTTGAGATTTAATCAGCTTTATTTTTGAAAAAGAAGATTGATAAAATCAATCCGTGTTTTGAAAATTACTTACGGGACGCACCACTAGGCGGCCGGATAGTTAATTTCGGTCAACTTGTTTTTAATGTTATCTTCGGTGACCGGAGCGTCCCATTCCACCTCAACACTTTTGCCTTCGATGTCTCCTGCCACCTTTGAAACCCCATCGAGCTCGTTTAATTCGGTTTTGATGGCATTGACACAGTGACCGCATGAAATATTGGGGATAGAAAACGTTTTTTTCTCCATTTGATGTTCCTCCTGTTTTTTAATTCTAAAACCGGCGCTTTAAGCAGTGCTATGTTGGGTTGTCATAATAATTAGACACAATCAGGTTATGTCAAACGAACTGTTGGCCGTGATCGAAAGGTTCACCAGCAAGAAATAATTTGCTGCGTTATCCCTTGCGAAGGGCGTAGCCACATTCGGATGATCAACTTTTACCTAAATTGAGCGATTGTCGTTTTAAAATTTGAAACGCTCATTTTAGGTGCTATATCGTGCTGCTAATGCTTCAAAATCAGCTTGGGTCAGAATTTGCCCAAACCGTTCACCATGTTCGCTGTTATTTTTGTAAAAACGCAGGCAGTCTCTGACAATTTCCATAACCATATTCTCATCATAAATGCCGGGCAGCTCTTTTGCGAGCTGGGGATGCCGACCGAGTTTGCCCCCCAGCTGTACCCGGTATCCTTTTTGGCCTTCTATCAGGCTTCCGGTAGGGCATGCCGGCATGCACTTGCCGCACTTCAAACATAGGTTGCCATCAATTAGCGGGGCCTCTTTTTCGGTATCAATCAAAATTGCGTCTTCCTTGCAGGCCTCAACACATGCTTCACACATCGAGCAGGGTTCCTCGCTTAGCACCGGCGCACAGGCGCCGATGATCCCGATATCTTTTATTTGCGGCTGGGAGCATGCATTGGGGCAGTCGGCCAGCGTAATTCGAAACTCATGGTGAAACTTAACATCGCCTTTGACGCTTTGTTTCAGAAAACCGAGCAAGTCCTCTTTCTCAACTTCAGTTTCAATCCGAGCGATCAATTGATCGCTGATGATGGCCCGATTTGGGCAGCCGCTGGGTCCGAAACAGGTCTCGATCTGATACCCTTTTATCTCTGAACTCATGCTGGCCAGATAGCGGGTCTGGGCTGCCTTGACGTCTGCCAGAGACACCGCTTGTTTGCCGGCTTCATGGGCTTCCTTCTCGACTCGTGCCCTTACCCGTTTTCGGACAAAAAAGGGAACTTTTTTAATCGCTTCTTCAGCTTCCGGCATCCATTTCATTTAATATTCCTTTATATAAACGACCTGGTATTCTCTGACACGCTCTAGCGTGCAGTTGAGATTCAATATAATAATCCATTTTATCGTTTGCAAGTTGGACGCTATGGTTTGCGAGGCGGGGTTTCATCGTGGAAAGCACATCCCACGGCAGCTACCGATTCAGGTCAGCACGGTGGCTGACCCTACTGTAGGGCAGGCCACTGTGCCTGCCATAATGCCCGGGCTTTGAGCCAGTGCCTTCCCCGGATAAACTTGATCATCTGTCAGCAGCGGACACCGGTGAAGTTGTCGTCAAGGCTTTTGTTGCCAGTTCAGCGACCGAACACTTCTTTAGATGCCCCTTGAAGAAAACGTTTAACTTCGCGTCGTCTTCCTTTAAGCGTTTGAGTACGCTTTCTGTGTTTTTGTTTCGCAGGGGTCCAGATGCCCAGGCTGCCAGTCCGCGCAGATATGGATTTTCGGCCTGCATATAGGGATGCAGGTAGTCGACCGAATCTCTTAAAAGCTGTGGCCGCGCATGAGCGAGCCGGCCCACCCCCCAGAGGACCCCGCGTTGAAGGGTTTCGTGTTCAAGGAAATTACCATCGGGTCGAATATAGGAAATCAAAATACGCCAGAATTCCTCAGCCAGATTTTTATTTCTGGCCATGATTTCTCCTATGGCTTCGGGGCAGCCCCATCCGATTCCACCGGATTCATCGTTGAGCTGCCACATGTACCGGCGCATGATGACCCGGGCAGACTCGATGTCCTGATCGGCCAACCGGTCAACAACTTCGCCCATAGCCATGACTGCCCGCCATTTGAGCAATTCATCCAGACTGCACAAAAATGAAAAAAGAGGGTTGATCGCTTTTCTGGCCGGTAGGGCGCCAATTTCCGCCAATCCAAGTTCAAATTTTTCCTGCAGAAGAAGTTGCTGGATCTTTTTTTTAAGCTTCCGGCTGCTCGTTTGATGACGGCTCATGATATAAAAAACATACCAGGATGTTTGCCTTATATAGATCTTACCACGAAGCCCACGAAGGACACGAAGTAAGAATTTAAAAGATTTTACGCTAATCTTCGTGCATCTTCGTGTTCTTTGTGGTGAATATGATAACCTAATAGATCAGAGAATGACAATCGTGCGCAATGGCTTAGGCCGTTTAATATAAATTTTAAATATATTAAGTTTCCCAGTGAATGCAATCTACGGGACAATATTTTATAGCGTCATTCACGTCAGGTTCAGGGTAAACCGATAGCTCAATGACTTCGATATAACCGGCATCATTTAATCGAAATGCCTGTGGGCATGTTTCCACGCACACACCGCATACGATACATTCACTGAGTTCAACAATCGGAACTTTCATTTAATTCGTTAACCGCTTTGCCGATTCTACGGCCATACGCATAACAACTTTCGAGTCCTTCTCTGTCTGGCACATATTGAATTTTTAACCCCGGATCGATAATATTAAATTTCATCTTCTCGAGTTCGCTGGTGATCATCTTGACCGCTTCCCCGCTCCAGCCATAGGATCCAAAGGCAGCGCCGATTTTATTGAGCGGTTTAAGACCTTTCATATATGACAGAAAATCAGCCAGAGAGGGAAACAGGCCGTTGTTAAGCGTCGGTCCGCCCACGATAACTGCGCTGGCATCGAACACTTCCGTCATCACTTCGCTGCGGTGCCATTTTCTCAGATGCAAGGGCTTGGCGGGCACCCCTTCCTTATTGATGCCGGCGGCGATGGCCTCGGCCATCTTTTCGGTGCTGTGCCACATGGTATCGTAAATCACCACCGCTTTTTTCTCAGGTATTTGTTCGCACCATTTGGCATAGGCATGCATGATTTTGGTCGGGTCCTTGCGCCAGATGACCCCATGGTCGGGGCAGATCATGTTAAATTCCATGCCCAAGTCGATAATATTTTTTAGGTATTTTTTTATTAACGGGGCGTACAGGAGCAAAATATTGGCGAAATATTTCTTGGCATGCTGCATGATCGCATCTCCGATCTGATCATCAAAGCGCTCGGGACCTGCAAAATGCTGGCCGAACCCATCACTGGAAAAAAGGATTTTATCTTCTTTTAAATAGGTGAACATGCTATCGGGCCAGTGGACCATGCGGGTCTCCAGAAAACTCAATGTTTTTTTGCCCAGGCTCAGTTCCTGGCCGGTCTCGACAGGCTGATAATTCCAGTTGCGGGAAAAATGACGGGGCAGATTCTTGTGCCCCATCTTTGAGCAAACCAACGGTTTGTCTTCACCGACCCGATGCATCACCCGGGCCAAGCTGCCGGAATGGTCCATTTCCGTGTGGTTGCTGATGACATAGTCGATCTTCTTAGAGTCAACAATTGCTGATATATTATCGAGCAGCTGATCTGCAAACTCTTTTTTAACCGTATCCAGTAACGCGATCTTTTCATCAACGATTAAAAACGCATTATAGGTTGTCCCCAGATCGGTTGAATACCCGTGGAAATCCCGGATATTCCAATCCGTAACGCCTACGTCATATATGCCTGGTGCAATTTCTAATGGTTCCATATTCTTCTCCAGGTGATACGGTTTAATTTATTTAAATTTCCCACTACCGTTTCTTAAAAATGAATTAGTTCTTTTTTCAATACTTTAAAATCCAACCACGAAAACACGAAACCGTTGAAGCACGAAATTTTACTATTGTTTTCTTTTTCGTGTTTTCGTGCCTTCGTGGTGAATTAATCCTATTTGTTCCAGTTCCTGCGATTTCGGGATTTTCAATTTGAAAACCGGCACACCGATAAAATATAAACATGTTTCTTTTCCGCGCAACCGGCCGGTGTTTGCTTGTGCGAAGATATCTGGCGGCTAAAACAAACGATGCCCTTTTTGTCAGCGGGTATTTCGCCGGCACAAAAGGGCATCGAATACGGTTTTCACCGCTTTCCATAATAATGTTCCGGGCTACGGAATTGCGGTATAAGCCTAAGAATCAGGTGACGATTAATGGACTACTCTTTTTCAAAATCAGCCTTGGAAGCGCCGCACACCGGGCATTCCCAATCATCCGGCACATCTTCCCACTTGGTGCCGGCGGCGACGCCATTGTCCGGATCACCTTGTTCTGGATTATAGACATACCCACAGATCGTACATACGTAACTGTCCATTCTTTTCCTCCTTTTGTTTATGAGTTAGTCGTCATCTCAAAGTCGGCGATTGTCTTCGTCCAATCTGTTAGCAAATTCTTCTATACCGTTCATTGGACAGATTCAAGTCAATTTTTTTGTTTCTTTACTTTAATCCGGGTTTATCAGCCAAGCGGCTTAAACATTTTTTTGCCGGCACCGCATACCGGACATTTCCAGTCGGCCGCCAAATCTTTAAACCGGGTTCTTTGGGGGATTTTACCCCGGCGGTCTCCTCTGTCGGGATCATAAATATAACCACAGTTAGCCGTCTGGCATTGATACATTTCCTCCGGTTCAGCCATCCATCCTCCCGCTTATATAAGACTCTTATAAAGATTGAAATATAAAAACTCCACCAGAAGGACGCGAATACCATGAAGGCTTAGATAAGAATCATTAAAATTATTCTTCGTGTGCTTCGTGGTTTAATTTCGAGTTGATTCTAATTTTACGAACTAGGTTAGCTCTTTTATTAGACTTTTGACCCTGTTTTCGATTTCATCGCGGACCTGGCGCATAAAATCAAGTGGCTTCCCCGCCGGGTCCGGCAGATCCCAGTCCAGCATCTGAGCCCCTGCCACAAAGGGGCATTCTTCCCCACAGCCCATGGTGACAATGACTTCCGGGTTGTTGTAAGAAATGGCCTCATCCATACTTTGGGGGCTTCGAAAGGCCATATCGATTCCTTTTTCATGCATAACCTTGATCATTTCCGGATTGATTTTTTGAGCGGGTTCGCTACCCCCGTTTAGTACTTCGAGTTTTTCACCTGCCAGATATTGGGCAAAAGCACTGGCCATCTGGCTACGGCAAGCATTCTCGCGGCAGGCAAATAAAATCTTTTTCCTGCCAAGCAGCGGTTTGATGAGCTCAGCAGCCGCTTTTTCAACATCCTCAAGCACATTCGGATGTTTGGCCATATCTTTTGGGCCCTCAATATCTCTATATGTCAGGCTGCCTGCAAATCTGGCATCGATGGCATCAAAAAAATATTGAGCGGTCAGCTGCAGCCCTTCAAATAAATTTTTTCCTTTGGTGGCACCCACAGAAAGAAAAAACCCGCGTTTGGTCTTTTTTACTGGATCGATCAACTTGAGTTTATATTTTCTGGCCCAGAACGTCTGGCATCGATCAACAACCGCTTTGAGCTGGGCGGTCATATTATAAAAGAAAATGGGGCTGGCCAGCACAACAACTTCAGCCTGTCGGATCAATGGATAAATTTCGCTTTTAACGTCATCATCGATCGGACAGTAGCCTTTTTTTTCACAGACAACATATTCTTTGCAGGGCATGATATTTTTCCGGGCGACCTCAATAATGCGGGTTTCAGCACCCAATTTTTCCACTGCCTGCATGAAATTTGTCAGTAAAAAAGATGTGTTTCCCTTTTTTCGCGGACTTCCTTGAAAGCCGAGCACCAACATAATTCCGGCCCCTTATTTCCGTTTTTTAATATGGCATTTTTTGCATGTTGTCGGACCTGCTTTGACACCTTCTTTTTTCCTCTGCTTGTGGCATTTGGTACATAGCTTGTTCATGACATGCTTCTTTTTTAATTTGCCCTGAGCTTTAAGCGCTTTGATAATGCCGGCTTTTTGAGGAAAAAAAGAATGACAGATATCACAGTCGCCAAGCTTATCCTGGTGCTGATGATGGGGGAACGGAACAAGTCCCCGTTTGCCTCCCGGAAGTATGATCTCTGCGGCGCCCTTATTTTCAACGGGGGCACCGCTTAAAGCAATCGAGCCCGCAGCAAAAACCAGCATTCCAGCACCCAGAAGCAGAAGACTCCTAATTTTCATCGACGATTTCCCACTCGACATCACATCTTTTATGGATATGACCGAACCGATACAGGTAAAGACCTTCAGGCGAATCTGTAAACGGAATTGCCCGCTGAGAGTAAAAAGAGTTTTCCGCTCGACGGGCGGATTGAACCTTGAATCCGTCAATTTGTGCGCAGGCTGTTAGCGCGGAGAAATACTTTTACCTTCTCCTGCGACCTCACATTGGGAAAAGTCAATGGGCTCGTCGCATTTGTTGCAGGTGTGCGGACGCTCAAATTCATCTGAAAAGATTTCCTTGACCTCTCCGCACTTGGGACATGCACATGTAAAGGCTTTGAGGGTTTTAAAGTTTTGATAACCCGGACAATGCTGTGGTGTAGACGTATTATCGGCCATAATTTCCTCCTTTACATTTTTAACCTTTTAAGATCCAAGCTTCTTTGCAATTTCTCGCCCATAGTCCTGGGCCATCTGCAACCCGCCGCCCAGGGAGCTTGATTTTAAGCGCAAAGTATCCCCAACGACATTCATTTTTAGAACATGTTTCATGGTATCAAAAATTCGATCGTTGGCTTCTCCGCTCCATCCAAAGGAACCGAAAGCGCCGCCGGGCTTGCCTTCAAGGTTTGCTTTTTCGGCTATAAAAAGAAAAGTTTTCATGGCCTGCAGCATTTCGCCGTGATAGGTAGATGACCCAAACGCATAGGCTTCAAAGCCTTCAAGATCAGCTTCACTTTTGATGTTTTTGGCATCTACCACTTCGGCGTCGTGGTCTGAGAACCGAATTCCTTCGGCAATTAGATCCGCAATTTGCTGGGTTTCTCCCGTTCGTGTGGCATATACGATCAGTGCTTTGGGCATGATACTCCCCTAATCGAATTCTTTTATTATAAGTTTTTTAGACAGCTACCGGCGGAAAAATTACTTTTTTGGACCGGCTATTCTGTCATCGGTACCTGCTGCCTCACAATCCGGCGTGTAGCAGGTATTGTCTAAAAATTCACATTTTTCATGGCAGGATGGGCACTCGTTAGGGTGGGCATCGGCATCAAACGTGTACCCACAATTTGAGCATTTCCAACTGGGCATTTTATATACCTCCTTGGAATATTTGTTTGTTGTTGGCTACTCACTGGCTACTGGCGTCTGGCAACTGGCGTCTGGCAAAACCGATTCGTGTGACATTCAGAAAAAGCCAGCAGCCAGGAACCAGAAGCCCTTATTTCGAGTTCGCTTTTTCTGAACCCTCTGACGGGCTGCGCTTGGCCAGTTCACGATCCATCATAAACAGGCCGCCTTGAGCATCCCCGATCAGTTTGAGTTGCTCCAAAACGCCGCCGACATTTTCTTCTTCTTCAACCTGTTCGGAAACAAACCACTGCAGGAAAATATTGGTGGCGTGATCGCGCTCTTCATGAGCGATATCCACCAGATCATTGATTAAGCCGGTCACCTTCTGTTCATGTTGCAGGGTAGCCTCGAAGACCCCCAATGGAGAACTCCATTCGGTTGGCGGAGCTTCTATCTGCATCAGTACAGCCTTTCCGCCGCGTTGGATGATAAAGTCATAAAACTTCATGGAGTGTTCTAATTCTTCCTGTGTCTGATAATACATCCAGTTGGCAAAGCCATCCAGATTAACAGACTTAAAATAGGCATTCATCGACAGATACAGGTACGAAGAATATAACTCCGCATTCAGCTGACCGTTGAGTGTTTTTTGCATTTTTTCAGTTAACATGGCCGCTATCCTTTCCACAGGCCGTGAAGATTGCAATATTCGCGGGCGCTGACATTTTCTGGTGCAACCTTAAACACGGCTTCAGGCGCTTCGCCGGGATTGAGAAACTGACGGTCGGCTTTGCCGTCTACCATAATTTCAATCCATTCAATATAATGTTCGTCTTCCATGGGATGCGGCACATCGCCGACTTTTACTTTAATGCCGCCGCCAACTTTTTCAATAACCGGCACATGTTTTTCTTTGGCCGCATCAACGGTATTTTCAACCAGCCGCCCCATGGGTTCCCCGCAGCATACCAGTTCACCGCCGCCGCCGTGCAGAACCTCAACAATATTGCCGCAGGCCTCGCATTTATAAACTTCCAATCTTTCCGCCATTGTGTCCTCCTTTCGTTCTTTATTGATTGTTTACCCAAATAATTTTTGCAAGAAAGTCTTAGTTAATATCACTTTATATCCATACCCATAGATGTGAAATCCCGCCTATATTGGCGGGGCAACACAGCCAGCGGGCAATAGATGGGGCTTAGAGGCAAGTTTTACCAGTTTTCCCCGAGTATTTCAAAATGCGCCTGCGGATGGTCGCATGCCGGGCATTCCTCCGGCGCATTGTCACCTTCATGCAGATAACCGCAGTTTCGGCAGCGCCATACAACTGATTTGTCCTTTTTAAAAACCGTATTGCTGGCGATATTGGCCGCAAGCGCCAGATAGCGCTTTTCATGTTGTTTTTCAGCCACGGCGATCGCTTTAAATATTTCGGCAATTTCTTCAAAATCTTCTTCACCAGCGGTTTTTGCAAATCCAGGGTACATATCGGTGTATTCATAATTTTCGCCGGCAGCGGCTTCCTTCAGATTATCGAGCGTGGTGCCGATAACCCCGGCCGGAAATGCTGCGGCAACTTCGACTTCACCGCCTTCCAGTAATTTAAACAATCTTTTAGCGTGTTCTTTTTCCTGATTGGCAGTTTCTGTGAAAATTTCCGAAATTTGCACATATCCGTCTTTTTTTGCCTGGCTGGCAAAATAGGTATAACGGTTGCGTGCCTGAGACTCACCGGCAAAGGCTGTCAGGATGTTCTTTTCAGTCTGGGTCCCCTTTAAATTTCCCATTAATGTCCCTCCGTCACTTTTTAGATTAATGATTAAATGAGCTGGATGGATTATTGTTGTTCTTGCCACCAGCCTTTGATAATATGATTTTGTTTTTCTTCTTCGGCCAATTTTTTTAATTTATAGGCAGAATCCCTTAAAACGCCGTAGAGAATGCCGCAACCATTATCTTCACGATCGGTATCTCCCCGGTCTGCGAGTTCCATCATTTCCTCCACCAGCTTTAAAGTCTTTATAATATGCAAATTGCAGAGTTTCACAGAATTATCTCCCCGGCTGAATTTGCGGTCTCATTTTCCCTCCCGAGGGAAAATGGACCGCGCTTTTGAACACCATGCCAAAGTTTTCAAATTCTATGCCAGGGAAAACAACAAAGATCCCCTGTGTAGGCCTTGTCGGCTAGATGGGCCAATATCACCAGTTGAGCGGAAATACCCGGCAATTTTGCAGCTGCATAACTGCCCGGCACTTCATATCATTGCGATACATGAAACGACCATGATTTAACGGAATATCAGTGCGTTGCAAGGATAATGTCTGGATATCATAATAAAAAAGACAATGCAATATGGTCTCAGAATATTGTTTGAAACACAATTGTCTCATAAGACAGGAATGAGAATTGTGGATTGTGGATTTTAGATTTTGGATTGAAAAGATTTTGAAAAAACCCCAAAGAACAACAGCCAGGCGAAAGAGAGACGAAGCTGTTGATTTGAGAATTCAAAAATAAAAAAATGCCGCCCGCCTTGTCTTTCTCATGACGATGGCGGGCGGCTGGAGAGGAAGGGATGAGTTTCAATTTTTAAACTTAAATTACCCGCAAGTCGACTTTTAATCAAAAGAATTCCTCGATGCTCTGCATCGGGGTTAATAAGATAAAAATTCATTTTGATACCTCGCAGCTCTGCTGCGGGGTAGTTCATTTAAGCGGCCTTCACTTGGGTCCGCTGTAAGATTTTTCCTCTGGTACTAATTACGACTTCTTCCATCTGTATATCGACACCGGCCATTTCCATGCCTTTTTTGACAATCATTGGAAGGCCGCCGCAGCAGGGCACCTCCATGATGACCGTTGTGATGCTTTTGACACCCGATTCTTTACAGATCTGAGCGAATTTTTCGATGTAAAACTGAGCGTTATCAAGCTTGGGGCAACCCATCATCACGGCTTTGCCTTTGATAAAGTCACGATGCACCGTGGGAAAAGCCACCGGCACGCAATCGGCCAGGACCAGCAGATCGGCACCTTTTAAAAACGGTGCCGTCGGTGGAACTAGCATGATTTGTACCGGCCAATGAGATAGGGAGGATTGGGTTAAGTCCGCTGCATCCGAGCCCGATAAATCAGCTTGCGGGCCGGGTGCGGCTGCCGGCTCCGGCGATCCAAAGGCTTGCAGCCTGGCGGACGGGCACCCGCCGGAAAAAGCCGGCGCTTCCTGGACGGGTTCTTCTTGCTTTTGTATGGCCAGAAGTTTTTCAACGGCTTCTTCATCGAATTCGTCGGCCTGACGCTCTACAATTTTAAGGGCGCCCATCGGACACTCTCCCAGGCAGGCACCCAGTCCGTCACAATAAAGATCGGCGATTACGCGGGCTTTGCCTTCTACGATTTGCAGCGCGCCCTCGGCACAGGACGGCACGCAGTTGCCACATCCGTCACAGAGTTCTTCGTCAATTTCGATAATTTTACGTACGGTTTTCATATGTCTCTCCTCTTATTAATTTTCATACAAGGTTCAGGTATCAAGTTCGGGGCTTCGCCCCAATCGGAATGGTGGGCACGAAGTGAAGCTTTAGCGCTATGCTGGAATATTGGGCACGCAGTGCAGCTTTAGCGCTATAATGGGTCTTGGCCTCCGGCCCATAGAGCCTATGGCTCGCAGAGGAAACTGCAATATTGGATAAATGGCAAAATCCGGTTTGGTGATAAAGTTTAAAATGGATAATTTCCTTTGAAAACTCACTATTCCATCGTTCCACTATTCCATTATTCCATGATTGAAGCAAAAACGCATGCCTCGAAAAATATTCTGTATTTTCATTCAGTTATAGAAATTCCGAGACATTATCCGCCCAGCAGAACCTCTCTGGCCGCTTCACGTCCACTGGCGGTCAGGAATGATTTTTCGATGATGTTTTCAATTTTTTCTTTGCTCCGGGGTGCTTTTTTTTGCTTTTCATCCATGTTTTCCAGAAGATCGGAATCGTAGACGACTTTGAAATTTAGGCTGTCGTCGGAATGCGGGTGATGATGGTGCCCGATGATATCACAAACCTCATTGATTAATTCTTCTTTGGCTCCCAGTTTCTCCAATATGGACTTGGCGATGGGCGGCCCTTCTGCTTCCTGGAATTTTGCTTCCGTGCTGCCGTGCTTTTTCTCAGCTTCATGAATGCCGATATCGTGCAAATATGCTGCCGATAATATGACAGCCAGCATGCCTTTTTCCTTTTTACCGATCCGTTCAGCGTAACGGGCCACCCGGGTGGCATGACCGATGCGTTTAAAGTCATTTTTAAAATAGCGCTTCATTTCAATGGCCACACGATCCTTGAGCAGGTCTTCTTTTTGCGCGATCAGCTCCGGCGGCAGGTCCCCGATACACTGATCGGCATAGGGGCAATAGGCCGCGCAGCCAAAATCCATATCCGGATTCACAAAGCGATGGCCGCATTTATCACATTTGCGGCTGGTGTCGTCCTTGAAAAACTCAACAGCGTTGCTACACTTCGGGCACTTGGCTTCAAAAATTGCCCCTGGTTTCCAGTATAGGGTATCTTGCCCAGGACATTTCATGATTTTTTCCTTTTGATAAATGCATGCAGGCCATTGTCCAGCGATCATTTTCAATGGCCGATTTAATTCTACTTTAGCGGATTAATGCGTCTAATGCCTTGACATAGATCAAAAATGGATGCAAAAAATAGGTTATGAAAGATATTTTTAATATAATCTCGGCGATCCCGCTTTTCAACGGTCTGCCCGATGATCAGCTAAACGCAGTCCGGCAAATCGCGGTTGAAAAGCAGTTTAACAAAGGACAGACCATATTTACAGAAGGAGATCAAACCAAGGGTTTTTTTGTTGTCATTGAGGGTCGGGTCAAAGTTTATAAAGTTTCATCGGAGGGCAAGGAGCAGATCCTGCATATATTTGAAGCCGGGCAATCCTTTGGAGAAGTAACGGTTTTTACCGGTCAGCAATTGCCGGCCAATGCCCAAACCCTTGCCCAAAGCCGCCTTCTTCTTTTCTCCAGAAACGCTTTTGTTGATCTGGTGACGGCCAATCCTTCGCTGGCGTTGAATTTGCTGGCCATTATGTCAAAGAAACTGCGCCAATTTGCTGCTCAAATTGAAAACCTGTCCCTAAAAGAAATTCCGGCTCGCCTGGCCTCCTACCTGGTCTACCTTTCAGAAGAGCAGGCTGCCGAAGATGTGGTTACTTTAAATGTATCAAAGGGCCAGCTTGCCAGCCTGCTGGGCACGATTCCGGAAACATTGTCCCGAATTTTTGCTAAACTGTCCGGTCAAAATTTAATTCGCGTTGAGGGCCCCAAAATTACGCTGCTGGATCGCCAGGCGATTGAGGATCTGGCCGAACATGGCAAAGATATCTAGTGTCATGCCCCACAAATATGTTACAAAAGTCGTGTGGTATATTTTAGCCCAGTTGAGTTCTATAAACAACACAATGTCTATGGTGTCAGGTGTCAGTAAGGGCGGCCCTTCCTCCTCGTACTCGTTAATCGATTCAATATCGAGGACGAGGAGGAGCACGAGAACGAGTGTGCTACTCTCCGGTTTTCATCTGTCCTCTCACCTCTGACATCTGTCTTCTGATTCCTGACACCTGACACCTGACATCTAAAATAAAACCGTGTTTTGTAAATTACTTGTGAGACGCAACACTAGCTGGTCTGAGCGACCAGTTCCTTACTCAGCACCTGAATATGCCCCATCTCTTCTTTGATAATGACATCAATGCGATCGTTGCCTAAGTTTTCCGGGACGGCCTCTTTCATTCCCAGATAAAAAACAATGGAGTCTTTTTCAGCTTCTATCGCCGATTTGAGAATTTCCACCATGGATGTCACATCGATTTCCTTTTTAAAAAAAACACGGCTGTCCACCAGAGCCCGAAGATAAAGAGATGCCTCACCGTCAGGGTCAAAAACGGTAGATATTTTTTCTGCTGTCGTCAGATCAGCGCGCATGGCTTCAAACATTTTCTCGTGCGCTTCCTCCATTTTTGAAAGACCGATTAACATCTCTTTATTTGAATGATCCGCAGCCGTTTCTGCGGCATCGCGATAAAACTTGGCACCATTGCGTTCCATTTGCTCGGCCATTTAAAAAATTTCGTCTGCATTAAAATCGTAACTCATTTTTTTTCCTTTCTGAACGTTTTGGAGTCAAAAGTTTAAGCTGCAATCTTCTTTTATTTGAACAATATGCTTTATAACACCCCGTAAATGTTTCCGTAAATATATATATGATCGCGTGACTTGTAAAGCGACATACCAAATCAAAACGCCCACCAGAAACACCCTTGACATCAAACCGCCGATTCTATACTGTACTAAAATACTAGGAATCATTGATCGAAATATGAAAAAATCTATTGCCATCACATTAATATTTCTACTCAGCGTTACAGTACTATTATCAGGCGCTTTTGGCTATTCCGATTGCGCAACTAAATGCGCCGCTGAGATGATGAAGGCCCATCCGCATGCCTCGATGGGTTTGGTAGGTTTTGCAGCACCGAATTGTTGTTCCGGGACCATGAAAAATACCTGTGAAATGACCGGAACTCCTGGATTCAAGATACCTGAATGTTCAATTTCGAACCATCCGACTTCAACCCCCGATCCGACCGGTGTTGGATTTCTTTCCGGCAACATTGAAACAGACATTCTGCGAGCAACTCAAACAGACCTACAATTCAATACAGGTCAATTAAACAAAACTCCACCCATATACCTACAAACCCTCTCTATTCTGTGTTGAACCCGATAAGTGCGGGGTTCATCGGTTCATCCTTATCTATCGGCTTAGCTCTGGATCCATCTAATTTTAGCATTAACTTATCTTCACACTGCCTAATGGAGAAGTGCATTATGTCAAAAAGAAAGAAGCAAAACGTAAAATCAAAAAAAGACAATCCATCCGCGAATTCTCAAAACCAAAAAGTGACCCTTGAAAAACGGCAGGTCAAAAAAGATGTCGTACTGGGTACCGAAAAAAAAGGGCGTTTCCCGCTGAGCGCTGCAATTGTATGTTCTGTGCTCATCGTGGGTGGCGGAATATACTTTGCCGGCTATGATCGGTCCGAAACCGCACCTGTGGCCGCTTCGTTTTCATCGGAAAATGCAGCGTCTCAGGTCAGCCTTCCGGCAACGCTTTTTGAAGACGGCGAGGCCCGGCACTTTCAACATGTGGCCGGTGATTTCAAAATTAAATACTTTGTTCTCAAAAGCTCCGACGGTATCATCCGGGCGGCTTTTGATGCCTGCGATGTCTGCTGGCCGGCGGGCAAAGGCTATTATCAGGAAGGTGATTATATGGTCTGCCGGAACTGCGGCCGAAAATTTGCTTCGGTTTTGGTCAATGAAGTCAAAGGCGGGTGCAACCCGGCACCGTTAAACCGCAAATTCGAAAATGGCAAAGTCATCATTGAGGTAAAAGACATTCTGGAAGGCCGGCAGTATTTTAATTTTTCTGGAAAGGTTTAATCATGACGCTTAAACATATTTCATTTAAAAACCTGATCCGACGCAAAGGCAAGGCTTTGTTTGTTCTGGCCGGGCTGGTTATCGGAGTCTCCACGGTTGTCGGGATTATCAGCTTTGTTGAGACCATGACAAGCGATATCAATCATAAACTTGAAAAGTATGGCGCCAATATTCTGATTGTTCCCCGCACCGAAAATTTAACGCTCACATACGGAGGCCTTTCACTGGGCGGCGTGTCCTTTGCGATGGAGGAAATCCGCCAGGAAGAGCTGGCGCGCGTGAGCTCCATTAAAAACGCCCGCAATATTGCAGCTCTGGGTCCTTTAGTTCTGGGAGTCGTCAAGGTGGACTCGCACAAGGTTCTGTTAGCGGGGGTCGATTTCAAAGCAGCTGCTATTTTAAAGCCCTGGTGGCAGATGAACGGAAGGGTGCCGGATGACAATGGTGTCATTTTGGGAGCTGAGGCGGCTCGAATTCTGAATCTGAATGTGGAGGATCGCTTTAAGATCAAAGATCGGCGTTTTAGCGTTTCGGGAATTTTGAAGCCCACCGGGTCCCAGGATGATCAACTGGTATTTACGCAGTTGGCCACCGCACAGTCGCTGTTTGACAAAGGCGGACGCGTTTCAATGGCCGAAGTGGCTGCGCTTTGCCAGGATTGTCCGATTGAGGCCATGGTGAAGCAGATCTCGGATGCGCTTCCGAGTGCCAAAGTGATGGCGATCCAACAGGTCGTCAAGGGCCGCATGGAGACCCTGGGACATTTTAAGAAATTTTCCTACGGTATCTCCGGCCTGATCCTGCTGATCGGCAGTCTTGTTGTTCTGGTGACCATGATGGGCAGTGTCAGAGAGCGTACTGATGAAATCGGAATTTTTCGGGCCATCGGCTTTCGCAAACACCATATCATGCAAATCGTTTTTCTGGAGGCAGCTATTGTTTCAGGATTGGCCGGCATCGTCGGGTATTTGCTGGGCTGGGGAGTCACCAAAGTCGCAGTGCGCTTTTTTATTGAAGGTCATTCCGGATCTGTGCCTTTTAATTTCGAATTGGCAGCCGGGGCATTCATTTTAGCGCTGTTAATTGGCCTGGTTTCCAGTGCCTATCCGGCGATCATTGCTGCGCGGCTTGATCCCAATGAAGCCCTCAGGGCTTTGTAATCGTAAATTCAACTAGAATTTTTATGGCGATATCAATAAAGCTCTACGTTGCATATTAAACGTTAGCTGCAAGTGAGCTAAAATGCCTAAAGTGAACTAAAATGAGCTAAAATTAGAATGGATTGAAATCCTGAGTTTTAGGCACTTCAAACTTTAGGCACTTTTAAGGGAGTCTTTTAGCATGAGTTACATTACAGCAGAAAATCTTAATAAGACATACGGCAAGGGGGCGGCAGCTGTTACGGCTGTCACCGATATCAGTTTTCAAATTGAGCCCGGTGAATTTATCGGTGTTATGGGTGAATCCGGGGCCGGTAAATCCACGCTATTGTCCATAATGGGAGCCATGAACGCCCCGACATCCGGCAGGTTTGTCGTTGATGATATCGATGTTTACAGCTTGCCCCAGGAAAAACAGGCGGATTTCCGCAGAGAATTTCTGGGTTTCATATTCCAGAGTTTTCACCTGTTGCCTTATCTCACGGTTTTCGAAAATGTCATACTGCCTCTGACGATCATTAAGGCCGGTCGAAAACACAAACGCGCCCTGGTTGAAAATGCCTTATCCGAGGTTGGGCTGTTGGACAAAGCCGATCGCTTGCCGAACCAGATTTCCGAGGGCGAAAAAGAACGCGTGGCCATAGCCCGGGCGGTTGTCAACGAACCGCCGATTTTGCTGGCTGACGAACCCACCGGCAACCTGGATAGCAAAACTTCGGCGGAGATCATGAAATTGCTGCAACGACTCAATGCAGACGGCATGACCATCATCATGGTTACCCACAGTCCGGAATGTGCGCGCTATGCCCGCCGTCTCCTGCGGGTTTCCGACGGCAAAGTGGTCGAAGATGATCAAATGTCGCGGAGTCTTGCAATCAATTAAGAATTTTGAATTTCATTAAATACGGAACGACCGAATCAATCTCGAGCCTTGGTGCTCACCGAGAGAACAGGGCAGGGGGCCTGGCGCACCACCCGGTCTGTGGTCGATCCCAAAAGAAGCGTTTTTACGAGTCCGCGCCCTCGAACCCCTAAAACAATCATGTCCATATCTTCGGTTTTGGCATACCCGCCCAGTTCTTCATAGGGTTGGCCCTTCAAAATACGGGTTTGCGGAGTACACCAGTTGCGGGCCTCTTCGGGTACCATGCCAATGAGCTTTTCCGTCAGACGGCTGTGCAGCCCTTTCTTAATTTCTTCACTGAGCGATCTGTCCGGTTTAAGCAGTTCGTTGGCCACCGAGGGTTCAACGACGTGAGCCAGATGCAGGTCGGCCTCAAATTCCTGGGCCAGGCTTAACGCATGCTGAAATGCCTGGTCGGAATCAGGCGAGAAATCGCATCCGACCAGGATACGTTTAAGGCGTATCTCCTGGTTGATCGGATCGACAAATTCGTGCTCCGGGCTGTGGACGACCAGCAAAGGACATGCAAGAACCCGCATCAGGCGCTCGGTAACCGATCCCAGGATTAAGCGCTTAAGGCCGGAGCGGCCGCGGGTGGCGGCAATCACCAGATCGATTTCTTTTTCATTAACCAGACGGGATACTTCGTCGGCGGTATGGCCGACGGTAATTAAGGACTCCCATTGAACGGGCTGTTCGCCAATTAATTGGTCGAGTTGCTCGGCGGCCTGTTTTTTTATGCGGTTTTGTTGATCGACCGGATTCAGCTGAAATTCGCCATAAATTGCAATGGAAGATAAATCGATAACATGACAGATGTACAATCTGGCATCGAACTCTTTGGCCAGCGCGACTCCATAGGGTATGGTCTGATTGGAAAAATCGGAAAAGTCCGTGGCACAAAGGATGTTTTTTATTTTTACTCTCATGGCACCTTCTCCTTTCTTTCTTTTAAACGATACGGATTTCAACCTTTGATAACGGCAACGGGCTTTAGTTGCGCCACCCTTTCGGCAATACCCGCGCTGTGCACAACTTCGACAACCCGGTCCACATCCTTATAGGCTTTGGGTGCTTCTTCAGCCAGACCGGACATGCTGCCGGCCCGCACATGGATGCCGCGGCTTTCGAGTTCCTCACGCAATGTTGCCCCATGGATGGTTTTTTGGGCTTTTTTGCGGCTCATTGTCCGCCCGGCACCATGACAGGTCGATCCAAAGGTTTGCGCCATCGACCCCTCGGTACCGACCAAAACCCAGGATGCAGTCCCCATCGAACCGGGCACCAGTACGGGCTGCCCGATATCACGGTAAACGGGCGGAAGCTCCGGTGAGCCGGGTCCAAATGCCCGCGTCGCTCCTTTGCGGTGAACACAGAGCTGGGTTTGTTTCCCATCGATGCGGTGCGTTTCGACTTTGGCCATGTTGTGGGCAATATCATAGATCTGGAAGGCATGATGGTTCGAAACTTTGCCGGCCAGTACCTGCTCGAAACTGTTTCGGATATGGAAGGTAAGCACCTGGCGGTTGGCAAATGCGTAGTTTGCGGCTGCCTTCATTGCGGCCAGGTAATCCTGTCCTTCGGGGCTGCTGAGCGGAGCACAGACCAACTCGCGATCCGGCAGGTTCAGTCCGTACTTGGGGGTCATTTTCTGAAACCGTTTAACGTAATCGCCGCAAACCTGATGCCCTAAGCCGCGTGAGCCGCAATGAATTTGTACGGCAATTTGTCCCTCGCAAAGACCGATTCGTTGGGCAGCGGTTTCGTTTAAAACTTTTTGCACGACATCAAGTTCAATAAAATGATTCCCCGCTCCCAGGGTTCCCACCTGTCCTTTGCCCCGGTCTTTTGCCCGTTGGCTGACTTTTTCCGGATCGGCCCCTGCCAGACAGCCGCCTTCTTCGGTTCGCTCAAGATCGGCTTCCGCGCCGTATCCTCGCTTTACTGCCCATTTGGCACCGGCAGTTATCACCTGGTCCAGTTCGCCGGCCTTCAACTTGATGTTGCCGCCCTTGCCGACACCGCTGGGGCAGTTTGAATAAAGAATGGTGGCCAAATCATCAAGATAGGGCTTGATTTCTTCATGATTTAAATGCGTGGCCAGCAAGCGTACGCCGCAGTTGATATCATAACCGACGCCACCCGGAGAAATTATACCATCCGGCAACTGGGTGGCCACCACACCGCCAATGGGAAAGCCGTAGCCCTGATGAATGTCGGGCATGGCCAGTGCATATTTTACGATGCCGGGCAGGGTTGCCGTATTGATCAGTTGCTGCAGGCTGTTGTCCGTGATGATGCCTTTTAACAGCTCCTCATCCGCGTAAAAACGTGCCGGGACGCGCATGTCCTTGCGGAAAGAGGCCGGGACTTCAAATAAATACTTATCGAGTTGTTCGAAATCATGGATCTCAATCATTTTAAAACCTTACCCCTGTTTTTATTTTTGTTTACGATCAATTAGAGTCTTAGTCGTGAATTCTTTGCATTTTATAAAAAAACTTTTTTATCACGAAAGCACGAAAGGAAAAAAACACGAAAGAAAAGAAAAATTTCGTGCTTTCCAAATTTCGTGTTTTCGTGATTAATCATTTTGGGTTCCAGCTTGTCCGGGTTAGGGTATTATACATCAAAGACAATAGTTGTTTCCAAACCTTGCGATGTCTTTACAATTTTAAGGTTGTGATAGGTCACCGCCTTGATATGTTTTTCAAGCCGGGATGTTTTCCCTCCGAATATTTTTGCCTGCAAATGTGTGGCGGTTGCCTTTTTGATCCTGAATTCTTTAAAAACGAGCATTTCGCTTTCAGCCCAGTAAGCCAATTCGTTCAGCCATTCCACCAGCAAGCTTTCAGCATCGATGGCGTCCAGTTCAATGGATTTTTCGATTTCAGTCGAAATCCCGGACACGTCCGCAACCATCAGATGCGTCATCCCTGCGGCGGCATTCAACAATAATTCGATCAGGTCGGCCCCGAAAATCCGTAATGCCTTGTCGGCCGTATGCTCTACTTCTTCAAAATTCATCGTTTTTCAAGATAAGGGTGAACTCAAAGTCTAGAATCATGATTGAAGAAATGACTTCAGCACATGGGGCGGTTAGCTCGCAGCTGACAGCGTAGATTCCGGTGCATCAACCTTAGCTAGTTTCCATCCATAAATGGTCTTTTTCCCGCCGGGCTGCGTTCTCCGCGGGTTTGCGTCTGCAACGTACAGGAAGTACGTCTCGCCACAAACCCTTGTGCGGCCTTGCCCAACGAAAAAATCCTTATTTATGAATTGGAAACTTGCTAGCGCCATCCTCTATTCGTGGATGGACACTAGCTAGAGATAAGGAACCCGTTGGATTCGGCTTGATGAGCAGCTGTGATGGATGTAATTCTGAAATGACAGGCGTTTGTGCATTTAATATCAGGATCTTATATTTATACAATTAACATTTGATCCGGCAAAGTCAAGGACATTATACCTGTCTGGAAGTCAAGGCGCCTGCATGCTGAAACCGGTTTCAAGGGCAATCTTCGCATAACTTAAAAGCCTGACGAACCGAATGAAGGATGCGTTTGGATTAAAAAATTCTTTACAATTTCAACAAGGGTGATCTATCCTTTGACGGTTTCGGACATATCTGTATTTCAGCTATAAAACTCAATTGAATCGGGTATGAGGTGCGCTATGAAACATCAATATGATGTCATTATTGTGGGGGCGGGCCTGGCCGGACTGCGCGCGGCAGTTGAGATTGGAAAAGATGCGCGTGTTGCCGTTCTGACAAAAGTTTTTGCCACGCGTTCTCACTCGGGCGCCGCCCAGGGAGGAATCGGTGCGGCCCTTGGCAATGAAGAAGAAGATCACTGGGAATGGCATATGTTTGATACGGTCAAGGGCAGTGACTACCTGGGAGACCAGGATGCCATCGAGATCCTGGTCAAGGATGCGCCCCGGGCTATATATGAGTTGGAAAATCTCGGGGTTCCATTTAATCGTACAGCGCAGGGCAAAATCGCCCAAAGAGCCTTTGGCGGGCATACGCGCAATTATGGCGAAGCACCGGTCAAGCGGGCCTGCTACGCGGCGACGCGAACCGGCAGAGTTATCCTGGATACCCTTTGGGAACAGAGCTTGCAAAGAAAGATTGAATTCTTCGATGAATTCCAGATGCTGTCTTTGATTGTTCACAAGGGGCAGTGTTGTGGTGTGGTGGCTTATGAACTGGCCACCGGAAAATTGCATACCTTTCACTGTAAAGCTATATTGCTGGCCACAGGCGGAGCAGGCAAAACCTATAAGACCACATCCAATGCATTTGCCAGCACCGGCGATGGGATAGCCATTGCCTATCGGGCCGGCGCCCCATTGGAAGACATGGAATTTGTCCAGTTTCACCCCACCGGAATTTACAAGCTCGGGATTCTGATCAGCGAGGCGGCCCGCGGGGAAGGCGGCATTTTGCTCAACAATGACGGTGAACGCTTCATGGAACGCTACGCACCGGTGATCAAAGATCTGGCACCGCGCGATATGATTTCGCGCTGCATGCTGGACGAAATACGTGCGGGCAGGGGTATCGATGGCAAAGACTATTTTCACCTGGATCTGACGCATCTGGGCAAAGATGTTATCGAAAACAAGCTATCTGAAATTACCAGTTTTGCGCGCACCTATGCCGGTGTCGATCCGGTAAAAGAGCCGATTCCGGTCCAGCCGACCTGTCATTATATGATGGGCGGCATTGCAACGGATGCTGACGGTCGTGTCATTGTTGATGAAAAAAATACACCATTTGCCGGATTATACGCAGCGGGTGAATGTGCCTGCGTATCTGTGCACGGGGCAAATCGGCTGGGATGCAACGCCCTGCTCGAGACGCTGGTTTTCGGGCGGCGGGCCGGCATGCAGATCAAAGCATTTGTTCAATCTGTGGCCCATCCCAAGCTTCCCGCCAAACCGGATAAAAATGATGCAGACACGATAAAAGCGTTGATGAAAAGCGGTGGCAAAGAAACCAGTGGCGCCATTCGAACTGAGCTACAGGAAAACATGATGGAAAGCGTGTCTGTTTTTCGTCAAAAAGCGAGTCTGACGGCAGCGCTGGATAAAATAAAGCAGCTTCAAGCACGTTATAAGAAAATATCCATTCAGGACAAAGGGAACTGTTTTAATCGCGACCTTTTAGATGCCATCGAGCTCGGCCATCTGTTGGATCTGGCTGAAGTCATTACACGGGGTGCCATTAATCGGGAAGAAAGCCGCGGTGCCCATTCCCGGGAGGATTTTCCGGAGCGAGACGATAAAAAGTTTCTGGCCCACACGCTGGTTCGTTTTGATAAAACCAAAGGTCCCCAGATTTTTACCAAACCGGTTGCCATTACCCGATATGAGCCCAAGGAGAGGAAATATTAAGATGAGGTGTAACTTTAGCATCTATCGATTTGACCCCAACATAGATAAAAAGCCACGATACCAGGAATATAAGATTGACGCCGAACCGACCGACAAGATTCTAGATTGTTTAAACAAAATTAGATGGGAACAGGATCCGACGCTGGCTTACCGCTATTCGTGCGCCCATGGAATCTGCGGCTCCGATGCGTTAATGATCAACGGCAGAATCGAACTGGCCTGTCAGAAGCTCGTTCGTGATTTTAAAACCGGGCATAATTTTGTGATTGAACCATTGCCGTTGTTTGATGTGGTTAAAGACTTAATTGTCGATCTGGAGCCTTTTTTCGAAAAATATCGACAGGTGCAACCTTATCTGATCGCCGCTAAAAGAAAATCGGATAAAGAGTTTATTCAGAGAGCTGAAAATCAGGAATTTATTGAGCCGGCGCTTAGATGCATCTTGTGTGCATCCTGCACGGCGGCGTGTCCGATTAACCGGGCCAGGCCGGATTATCTGGGCCCGGCCGCATTGCTGCGCGCTTTCCGATATATCTTTGATTCACGTGATTCCATAACGGATAAACGCCTGGAAAAACTTGACATCGAAGACGGCATCTGGGGGTGTAAAACGATGTGGTGGTGCACTGAGGTCTGTCCTAAAGAAATTCCAATCACTAAATGTCTGGGACAGATCAAACGTGCCATCAAGCAAAAAGAAAAGGAGGGTACTATGCCGGAGAAAAATTTGCTGGCTGGATTTTCATTTTTTTCGGATGTCGATTCCGATACCTTGGATGCGATTTCTCAAAAAGGTGAGATTCTGGAATTTAACGCTGGGGATGTAATTTTTCACTATGAAGAGCCTTCGACGCATTTCTACGGGCTTCTGGAGGGCGAAGTCGATCTGGTTCTCGTTTTTAAAGACAAGGTTTTAAAAACAGATATTGAATACGAAGAAGCCATTCAGGCCACCATGGTCGATGAAGAAAAGGAGATTATCGTTGATACGGTGGCCCCGGGTCAGGTGTTCGGGTGGTCTTCCGTTGTGGGGACGGGCAAAAGAACCGTGACTGCCGAATGCGCGGAGGCCAGTCGGATTATTTCAATCCCGGCCGCTGAGCTCAAAGCGATGTTTGATAAAGACCATACCCTGGGCTACATCGTTATGAAACGCTTAAGTGACATTATTGCCAGGCGACTTCGGAACCGGACCGACAAATTGATTGAGACTTGGGGGGAGGCTTTTGATATCGGCTCCATCTAGTTAGTTGCCGGAAATGGCCCTTTTCCGCCTTGTCTTGCTGGACGGTGTTCTCCGCGGGAAATAAAGCATAGCGCATAGGGCATAGGGCAAAGCGTTTTGATTAAAAAGATGAGGAGAGGTACCATGAAAGCACTATATTTTAAGCAGCACGGCGAGTTGGATGTGATTCAGTATGGGGACGTGCCGGAACCGGAAACGGGACCCGGACAGATAAAGGTGCAGGTGCGGGCAAGCGCTCTGAATTTTCTGGATATCTGGGTAAGACGCGGCTGGCCCGGACTCAAGCTGGAAATGCCCCATTGGTGTGGTGCGGACATGGCTGGAGAAATTGTAGAGCTGGGAGAAGGCGTTTCAGGATGGCAGGTGGGCCAACGAGTTGTGGCGGATCCGGGTGTTAGTTTGATTGAAGACGAGTACACCGGTCGGGGTGAAGATAGTGTCAGCCCCGGATATCACGTACTCGGCGAGCATCAGTGCGGTGGTGCAGCCGAATATATGGTGCTTCCGGCCGTCAGTTGGGCGGCAATGCCTGATGATGTCGATTTTCCGGAAGCGGCAGCACCTTTACTGGTAACGCTTACCGCCTGGAGGATGTTAATCCATCGGGCTGCGTTGCAGGCCGGTGAATCTGTGCTGGTTGTAGGTGCCGGGGGCGGGGTAAACAGCATGGCCATCCAGGTTGCCAAACTCGCCGGGGCCTTTGTATATACCGTCGCAAGCAATAAGAAAAAAGCACAGCTGGCAAAAGATCTGGGCGCCGATGTGGTGCTGGATCGTTCCCGGGTCGATTGGGGCCATGAAATATTCAGGCTTACCGACAAACGGGGTGTTGATGTGATCGTTGATAATGTCGGCAAAGCAACGCTTATGACAAGCATGCAGGCTTTGGCCCGGGGCGGTCGCATTGTAATTGTGGGCAACACCAGCGGTCCGCAAACCGAAATCGATATCCGCTATATTTTCGGAAAACAGATCAGCCTGATTGGCAGCACTATGGGATCCCATCAGGATTTTAGAGATGTGATTGCCATGCTCTGGTCCGGCAAACTCAAACCCGTGGTCGATCGGGTGATGCCGTTAAGTGAAGGCCGCCAGGCATATGAAATTATGCAGAAGGGGCAGCAGCTGGGAAAAATTGTCTTAATTCCATGAATTTATTCATGTTTAAAATATTCCAGTGGCCCTGATTATTGAGCTTTTTAAACGCAGTCTGTTGTCAGTGGTCCGTTGTTCGTTGTAAAACGATTTGCAACGAACAGCATCAGAAAGCAGTTTTCATTTTGTCTGCAACGGACAACTATCCACAGACAACAGACCCTATCTAGACTGCTTCATCAACTCACGGAAAATAACCAATTTTTGCACATCCTGGGTGCCTTCACCCAATGATGACGCCCAGGCATCCATGGGAAATTTGTGAATGGGATGTTCCTCGATGACCGATGCAGCTCCAAAGATATCTGCTGCCCAGGAAGTCACACTGCGGGTTATTTCCACGGCCAGATATTTTGCCAGAGAAGATTCCTGCTTAAAATTTTGATTTTGATCCATTTTCCAGCAGGCCTTCCAGAGCATCAGCCGGGCTGCTTCAATTTTTGCATAAAAATCAGCTGCTTCAAACGTTTTTGACTGAAAATGCGTTATGGTTTGGCCGAATATTTTGCGTTTTTTAGCATGTTCAAGGGCCAGCTCAAATGCGCCGACGGCCGTTCCCAGGGTCATGGCGGCAATGGGGACCCGACTATAGGTGAATACGGTCAGCACCTGCTGTAGCCCTTGCCTTTGATTGCCCAGAAGGTGATCCTCGGGTACGAACACATCGCGAAACTGCAGTCGGGTCAGATCAGATGGAATCCAGACTTGTTTGTTCAATTTTTTGCGCTTAACCCCCTCCGCGTGCAGATCCACGAGATACATGGACATCCGATCGTTTCTGGATGCCTGCGGATCTGAAACGGCTGTAATCACAGCCAGATCGCTGATAAGCCCGTTGGTCACATAGGCCTTCGTTCCATTGAGCAACCAGCCGCCTTTAACTTTTCGAGCGCGCATTTCGATGCTGGCCACATCGCTGCCGGCCTGACGCTCGGTGTTGCCAAGACACATCAACGCTTTGCCTTTGACAGCGGAGTCGCCATAGTGTTTTTTAAGGCTGTCAGAGCCGAAGAGCAACAGACCCATCAGCCCTAAATCAATTTGAGCCAGCATTGCTACGGCCACACCCGGAGAAACCTTTGCTAATTCTTCGGCAACGAGTGCCTCCCTTAAGGCCGAGCCTTTGATTAGCTGCCCTTTTTTGACCTCGATCCCAAACCAGCTGTCTTTTCCCATTTTGCGAAAAAAATTAGCCGGTATTTGCCGGTGATGATACCATCCCGTCAGTTCGGATGTGACGTTTGATTTTATAAATTCTTTAAACCGTATGATTTCTTCGGAAAACTTTTCGGGAATTGAAAAATCCATGGTTTCTCCTTTTGACTAAGAAATATAGACATAAACAATCAGAAAACAAGGCGCCCAAAAATTGCAAACTGCCTGAACTGATATGAAGTCGGGATTGTCATTTATCTCTTACAGTCGATAACGATATCTAAAATTGCAAAAATGATGTTGGCGATAAAATTTTGATTATTGCTTTATTTATAATTTACAAAATTGACTGAAAATAGTATCTAAATAAGATACAATATGATGTATTCAGATCGCTAAAATGGTTTCCATTATAAACAGCTATAACTGAATCCGATTTTACACTCATCGAAGAATTGTAGCCCGTAATTCAATGCTCTAAATAACCGGTTTTTTATCGAATTTGCAGTGCACTCCCACGCTTTTACTGGATATTTTTAAGCCTGGGGTCTTAATTTAGTTTACATGTTAAACCGGCACTGGAGGGGACTATGGAAATGAAAGATCTGATTCAACGTATTGCAGAGGCGTTGGTGGACAAGCCGGAGCAGGTTGCAGTTACGGCGCTGGAAGGAAGCCAGGCGACCATATTGGAACTCAAGGTGGCCAAGGAGGATCTGGGAAAAGTCATCGGCAAACAGGGACGTACGGCCAAGGCGATTCGTACTATATTAGGCGCGTCATCCGCCAAAGAAAACAAACGGACGGTTCTTGAAATTATCGAGTAGTTCATTACCGGGATTTTTGTCCCAATACTTCACTTCAAGCGCCGCTCACGCAAAGTGGTGAACGACTTCTTCCGACAGAATTTTTAAAGCTTTCCGAACGCTGTCGGTCACGCACAGATTTTATAGTGATCGGAAGACTGCCTTCCTTTTTCTCAACGCAAACCAAATCGAAGATATGGCTGCTTATATCCTGATACAGACGAAAAAAGGATGATAGACGCATATTATTATCCGAATCTCCATGAAATCTCACCAGCTGTAATGATGATCCACTCATAAACGACGAAAGCAAAAAAGCCTTTTTGCGCCTCATAAGACTTTTCAGTAAAATACTTTTGAATTCAGAAAGATAACTCGCTTGACTTCTTTTCCGAATTGTACTCTTTGACTGCTGTTGTGGATTAACTATAAGCTTTATTTAATCAGGCGGTTATGGTTACATGCTCTTGACTAAGCTAAAATCCGCATCATAATTAAACCAGCAATTTGAACTGGCGGAGGCAAAGAGAAAAGACTTTTCAAACGCGAGTACTATTGTCTTTGCAAAGGAGTCGTGCGATGCCGCGCAAAAAAATAACCATTTCCGATAAAATTGAATACCTTTCGATTTTGAATGAAAAAGGGCAGCTGGACAAAAAGCTCGAACCGGGTATTGGCGAAGATGTTCTTCTCAAGCTCCATCGGTTCATGGTTCTGGCGCGCAAGTTTGATGAACGGATGCTTAATCTTCAAAGGCAGGGCCGTATCGGAACGTTTCCCCCCATAAAAGGTCAGGAAGCTGCTCAGCTTGGAACCATTGCACATTTACGAGCGAGCGACTGGATGGTCCCGGCCTTTCGCGAGACAGCGGCTGAGCTGTGGCGCGGCAGATCCCTTGAAAGCATTATCATTTACAACAACGGATATGCCGAGGGAGGTGCTATGCCTGAAGACCGTAATGATCTGCCCATATCGGTTCCGGTGGGTTCTCAGATTATTCATGCCGTAGGCCTGGGCTGGGCCGCAAAATACCGGCAGAAAGACGATGTGATAATGACGTTTTTCGGAGATGGCGCAACTTCACAAGGTGATTTCCATGAAGGCTTAAACTTTGCCGCGGTTTTCCAGACCCCGGTCGTATTTGTGTGCCAGAATAATCAGTGGGCCATCTCCGTGCCGCTATCAAAGCAAACCCGTTCAAAAACCCTGGCCCAAAAGGCGCTTGCCTATGGTATGCCGGGGATTCAGGTGGACGGCAATGATATTCTGGCAGTATTTGCTGCTGCTCAGGAAGCTGTGCAAAGAGCACGCAGCGGTGACGGGCCCACCTTGATTGAGTGCGTTACCTATCGCCTGATGATGCATACCACCGCAGATGATCCCAAGCGCTATCGTACCGACGAAGAAGTCGAAAAATGGAGCAAACGAGATCCGCTACCAAGATTTCAAAAGTACCTCATGGATAAGGAGTTGCTTTCTGAAGAGAAACTCAATGAAATCGAATCTGAAATTATGGAAGAAATCCAGGCCGCTGTGGACGGGGCTGAAAAACAGATGGCAGCCTTCGGTGATCCTATGGATATGTTTGATCATGCTTATGCCGAAATGCCGCCGTATTTAAAGGAACAAAAAGCGGATCTGGCGCGGGAGCTTTCCGAGGGCGGTGGGGAGGGCGATCATGGCTAAAATGACGATGGTTCAGGCCCTCAATTTGGCACTGCAGCAGGAAATGGGAAAAGACGACCGTGTTATTGTCCTCGGAGAAGATGTTGGGGTGGACGGAGGCGTGTTCAGAGTAACCGACGGTCTTATCGATCAATTCGGCGATCAACGAGTGCTGGATACGCCGCTGGCAGAATCAGCAATTGTGGGCATGTCCATCGGAATGGCGGC
>Ga0255055_10000558_pt1 | contig 28750 bp, 26 predicted proteins | sample JV7_2_27_MG_FD_188633 | JGI IMG/M metagenome (GOLD analysis project Ga0255055, IMG submission 188633) | Seawater microbial communities from Jervis Inlet, British Columbia, Canada - JV7_2_27 | ecosystem: Environmental > Aquatic > Marine > Inlet | place: Canada: British Columbia | collected...
GCCAAAGCTGAGGCGTCTTTAGCGCATCGCCTTTGATTGAAATAGGGCACATCGTTGCGCAAAAGTCTAGATTTTTTTTCATTAAAAAAAATAATATAGCGGTTGTCAGGTTTGTAATAATTTTAGTCTGTTAAACGTTATATTGTCGCCTGTTAGAAAATCCGGCAAACGGAACATATTTATGACAACCGGTATAAATAATGGCAAAAGGCTAAGAGCAAAGCGCATTGCGTTAAAATATGGAGAGGACTTTCTCTATTTATGGTACGCTTTGCTCTATGCGCCATGCGCTATGCTATTTTAATTATTCCCAGCGGTTATCCCCTTTGTGCTCCAGATCAATCGTATCCTCCTGCTCTTTTATGCTTGCATCCGGCCTCTGTTTTAAATTGATAGATGCAAATTTTCCCTGCTCGCTAACAAAAGAATTTAAAAGCCAGCTGAACAGGCTGATCAGCAAAGACCCGAAGATTGCGGTCCAGAATCCATAGACATCAAATCCCGGGATAACACCCGAGGCCATTTTTAACATGAGCGCATTGATGATAAAGGTGAATAAACCCAGGCTTAAAATGTTAATTGGAAGCGTTAGCAGCAATGCGATAGGCCTGAAAAATGCGTTCAGGATGCCCAGCATGGCGGCCGCAAAAACGGCAGGCAAAAAACCGCTTACCTGGATTCCATTCAATAAATAAGAGGTGGCTACAATGGCAGCAGTAGTGGTCAGCCACCGAATCAAAATACCCGGCATTGACTTTATCCATTAAAAAAGCATCTCATTCGATACGAAGAGATGCCGAGGTAATAGGCTGATCAGTTTATCAATTGAAGTGGCCGTAAAGTACATTGACCTCTCTCCAATTCTTCATTCCTGGGTCAGCAATTGCGCTAAATAATTGATATAATCGAAATCCGAATGAAATCCTCTAAAAATGACCGTTAATTTTATCCCTTAACAGATGGGAGCATCTGAACGTCACCACCCTGCGTTTATCTAATATCATATCGTTGCCGGTGGCCGGGTTTCGTCCGCGGCGTTCTTTTTTATCTTTGACACAAAACTTTCCGAATCCACTAATCAGGACATCCTCACCTTTTTCGAGATTGCCTTTAATTAATTCCAGCAGCGTCTCAAGCATTTCGGCGGATTTGTTTTTAGGGTATCCGAGTTGTTGATGGACTCTATCAACTATCATTGCTTTTGTGAGTGTCATAGATCACCTGCTCCTCCGAAGCGTTAAAGGCATAAATAATTTTGCACGCAAGTGCTATCTTATAAGTATAGGGTTTGTCAAGAAATAACTTAAATATATGCAAATCTTTATTAGAGGAGAGCGAAAAGTATGCCAGCTAAAAACCTAAATCTGATGTGAAGTCACATCATGGCCTTTATGGGAGAGCAAAATCAGCGAATATGATAATTATTCAACGCTGATACGGTGTTTGTTGGCCTCAAATGTTTTGGGTCCTATTCCAGGAACTTTGATAAGATCTTCGGGCTGTTTAAAGGGACCGTTGGTTTCACGGAACTCGATTATTCGGGCTGCCTTTTTTTCACCAATTCCTTTCAGTTGAACCAATTCATCGTCTAAGGCCGTGTTGATATTTATTTTTGGAGGATCTTCGGCCCATGATGCTGCAAACAATCCAAAGATCAATACAAGGACGATGGCGCATACAAATCGGGGTTTGAATTTTCGCATTTCACATCTCCGTTAAGGTTAAATTAATAACATCAATAAAAACAAATCAGCCACCCATACGACCCGGGTGGCTGATTGTCGGAACTCTCACATGATGGAGCATAGCGCTTATTGCGCGATAATTTGATCCTTTATCCTGTCAAAGATACGCGGTCCAATCCCCGGAACTTCCATGAGGTCTTCGGTAAGTTTGAAAGGACCGTATTTCTGGCGATGTTCGATAATGCGTACGGCGTATTTGGGCCCGACTTTTTGCAATTTGGCCAATTCTGCAGCCGACGCCTTATTGATATTTACCCTTTCAGTATCCTGTCCGTATAGCGGACCGATGAATGCGAAAATCACCATCAGAGCAGCGAATATCGCGGCAGAATGTCGATAACGCATCATATCCAACCTCCTCCATATGGTTTGTATAAACTACCTTGCATAATCGAAATTAGGCGTGTATGTGATGGCGTTTTACGCCCTGATATTTTGAGATTGAAAATATTATACACGAAAAAAAAACGGGTCACAATACGTCAAGTGTCGTATTTTTTTTAATACTTCAAGAGTAACACGGGCCAAAAGTATTAATACTCAAATGCTGGAATTCGTTTTTTCTAATGCAAAAGTACTACCCGAAAAAGGTGTCAGGTGTCGGGTTTCGGGTGTCAGGTCTTTGCCGCCTGGTTCAAAGGTTCAACGTTCAGCGTTCAAGGTTGTCCTAACCCTGAACCTCTGAACCCTGACTGATTGAACACTGAAACCTGAAATCATCGTCATTGCGACTTTTGTAACACTTTGGGGGGGAATGACACTAGTTAAGTGGGTACCGCGGCCTTATAGCAAACCCCTTCCCCTCTGATAGTGTAGCTCTCAACAGCCGCAGGAATAAGAGCCGAAGCCCCCTGCTGCAGCTGCGTTTCGGTTTGACTGCGATATTCCGTGAGCGTAGCTTTCCCACGGGTGCAAATTAAAATCTCAACACTGCGATCCAATGGGCTGCGGTATTGTGTTCCTTTGTTCAGGGTAACCACGGACAGTTCAAATTCTTTTGCCGGACTGGCATAAACACGTTCTTCAGCAATCGATGCCTGCGGTTTTAATAGAGTGACATTCTGGCCTTCAAACTTTAAAACCCGCAACAGTTCCGGTACGTCCACGTGTTTTGGAGTCAGGCCTCCTCGTAAAACATTGTCTGAGTTTGCCATCAGCTCAATCCCTAAACCCTTCAGGTACGCGTGAAGCTCCCCGGCATTTAAAAAAATAGCCTGGCCCGGTTCAAGACAGATTAGATTCAAGAGGATGGGTGAAAACACTCCCATATCATTGGGGTAATCGTCGGCGAGTTTTAACATCCATTGAAAGACCGGATCATCACTCGCAAAACGTTGAGCCTGTTTCAGGGCTTCGGCAACAACCTGACTTTGCCGATCGGCACCCATGGACATCAAAGCTGTATAAAATCGTTTTAAACCATCTGAAGTCGGCTGCCGCTTCAAGTCCTTAATTTCGGCATTCAATCCGTGGGCGCATACTTTTTCTAAATAGGAGAGTAAAACTGAAATGGGTCTAAACCGGCTTAATGCCCAAAATTGAGTTAAGGCACAAAGACATTCCGGTTTATGGTTGTCATCCCGGTAATTACGGTGGGAGGCATCCAACGGGATTTTCTGATCGTTTTCCCTTTGAAAACCAATGCGGGCCTGATGCAAGTTAGGATGCGCCTGAATGGAAAGTGGTTTGGCAGCAGCCAGCACCTTGAAGAGATACGGTAGCTTATTATCAAAATTTTTGGCGGTCTCCTTACCAAGGATCTTTTGGGGACTTTTGTAAATTAAATCCAACAGAGATACCCATTGACCGTTATATTGGACCAGTGACGGGGCTTTGGGATGGGCGCCCATCCAGAGCTCTGCCTGAGGTTTATTTTCAGGATTTCGTTGCCTTAAAAGGTCCGCAATTGATCGCGGAGAACCCCAGGCATATTCCTGAATGCTATTTTTTAAGAGGCCAATTTTTTCCATATTATATTTCTCCGATTGTCTAAAACCGCCATCATCTTCTTTTGAGCTTATGATACGACCTGTAAAACTTTTTCCTCTACTATGCACATCTAAAGCGAACATGTCAAAGGTCTGTTTTATCAGCAAATCGCCTTTTTTGCATATTTTGCATTTTAGCGGTGACACGGCAACCCATTGATAATTCACCATAAATCTCCAAATGCTTGACCGGGGGCAATTTTTGTAATATAAATAGTAATAATAACCAGTTAGTAAGACCGTGATTGCGGCTTACCCTTTGGACATCGAAAATCAGAACGTCCGCAAAAATTCAATCGGAGACCGAAAATTCTGAATAATGGTTACTATCGAATCGGCGGGTATTAGTGACATCGGCAGAAGACGGGAACAAAATGAAGATTCCCTGTTCTTTGATGACGGCCTCGGGCTTTACGTAGTCGCAGATGGCATGGGCGGACACAAGGCCGGCGAAGTGGCAAGCAAGCTGGTTGTTGAAACCATGCGGGACTATATTAAACAAAATCACTCAGATAGCCGGGTGAAAGAGCAGGTGAATGTCGACGCAAATCTTTCAAAAGAAGCTCGACGATTACTGGCCGGAATTCACCTTTCCAATCGCATCGTCCATGAAACCGCTATGAGCAATGAAGCTTACAGGGGGATGGGGTCCACTGTTTCAGCGGTCTATTTTACGGAAAAAACGTTTATTGTCGCCCATGTGGGGGATAGTCTGATTTATCTAATTCGAGACGGAGAAATCGAACTTCTCTCGGTACCCCACACACTGGTCGCCGAGCAGGCAGAGCTTGATCCTGAAAATGCAGAACTGCTCTGGAGCGATTTTAAGCACGTGCTGACCCGCGCTATGGGTGTTGATGCGTCCGTGAAAGCCGACATTAACGAAGTTCCGGTTTTCAAAGATGACATCTTGGTAATCAGCTCCGATGGATTAACGGATAAGGCCACCGCCGAAGAAATACTTGAATTGGTTTACAACCGTGGCTCTGACAAGGCCTGCCAAAGGCTCGTCGATCTGGCCAATGCACGTGGTGGCGACGACAATATTACTGCAATAGTGCTCAAGGTAAAATCCATGAGAAGTGAAACCCGCGGGCTTGTGGGATGGACAAAAGGGATACTGAAACCGTTTTTTAACACGAATTCCAAAAGGAAAAACTAGAGCAGCCGGATATTCAAATGCCCAAGATTTCACTTAAATTTAAAGGCAGCGTGTTAGCCGATTATCATTTACCTGTAGGATGCTCTTTGAAAATCGGACGAAAGACGGATAATGATGTTGTCATCGAAAACCTCGCTGTTTCCGGGCACCATGCTAAAATCGATTCGGCTGGCGATGGATTTGTATTTATCGATTTGAAAAGCAAAAACGGCTCGTTTGTGAACGAAGAACTGGTCAGCTCGCATTGGTTAAACGACGGCGATACGATTAATATCGGCAAGCACGCTCTCATCTTTTCCTACTTTGATAGCGAAGTTCGGCCGGAAGAGATTCAAAGCGAAATGGATAAAACCATGGTCATGGACACAAATGAATACCGATCCATGATAGAAAAAAGCGAGCCGAAACCAGAAGATGCTGCCGGACCAGTTGCCGCCGTTTCAACGGAAACTAAAAAGAAGCGGGTGCGCGGGTATATTACTTATCTGGTCGGCGGTGAAGGCACGTTGTCACTCAAAAACAAATTGACAAAAATCGGCAAAGACCCCTCGTCTGACATCGTGGTCAAGGGTTGGACCATCGGGAAAACGGCCGCCACTATTAGCCGAACGCGCGACGGCTATTTTTTCAGTTACCTTGATGGTTTTTCAAAACCCAAAATCAATGATAAAAAAGTCTCCAAAAAACCGCTCAAGCTTGCTGATTCAGATGTCATAGATATCGGCGCGGTTAAATTGCAATTTATTAAAAAGAAACGAAAAAAACGCACCGCGCCTTAAGAGATCCCCATCATTTTCTATCCAGTCTAATTGCAGCCAAACCAAATCAGCTGCGCCGAGCCCATTTGCTTGCCGTTGCATGCGATTAATGGCCCATTCGCATCTTCTTCCATATGCGTCTCATCCAACACATTCTGTCTGAAATACCAATGCCAACTCTGATTTTGTATACCATTTTCATGGAATTCATGTTTTAATACATGAGTCTTGCACGAGTAGATTCTCATCTATTTTCATGCAAAATTCAGGGAATAAGGTTTCGGACCTGAATTGGTGCTTTAAAGGTATGCAATGAAAATCGCCTTCCTGCATTATCATCTTAAAACCGGTGGTGTAACAACTTGCTTGAAACAGCAGGTTGATGCCCTGAAAAACGACTGCGATTTGTTTGTGATCACCGGCGAGAAGCCTGCAGGGACATTTCCTGTCGATACGGTTCATATCCCGCAGCTGGCCTATTCTACTCTTTACCGGAAACCGGTCGAACCGGACGAGGTTGCTGCTGCGATAATCAGCGCCATCGAAGCTCGCTTCAATGGTGCTGCCGACATCCTGCATGTGCATAATCCGATCCTGGCAAAAAACAATTCTTTTTTAAAGATTTTAAAAATATTGCAAAAACAGGGCAATACCTTATTTTTGCAAATTCATGATTTTGCCGAAGATGGTCGACCGCAGTCTTATTTTAACGAAGACTACCCGGTAGACTGTCATTATAGTACGGTGAATTCCCGGGACTATCAGATCCTTTTAAAGAGCGGATTAACAAAAGAAGGACTGCATCAGTTATCGAATACCGTGAATCTTCCAGACAGCCAGCCCGATTCCTGCGCTGAAGGCCCTTATGTCGTATACCCTATCCGGGCGATCCGGAGAAAAAATATCGGAGAAGCGATCCTGTTGTCCCTTTTCTTTGAAAACAACGAGACGCTGGTGATTACGTTGCCGCCGAACAGTCCTGCAGATGTTGAGAGCTATAAAGATTGGAAAGCATTTGGGGCTGAGCATGACCTCAAAATCGAATTTGACACTGGTTTAAAGCGTTCGTATGAGGACATTGTATGCTCGGCGCGGTATCTGCTGACCACCAGTATCACGGAGGGTTTCGGTTTTTCATTTTTGGAACCGTGGCTTTTTGAAAAAATGGTTTGGGGACGAAAGCTTTCCGATATCTGCTGTGACTTTGAAGCCAACGGTGTTCGTTTTGACCATATGTATACTAAGTTGAGTGTACCGCTTGATTGGATAGATTCGATCGGCTTTTTTGAAAAATGGCAGCGCACCCTTCAAGATACCGGTGAATTGTTTGGCGTTCAAATCACCAAAGATCGAATCCAGGCCGGTTATGATTCCATCACTGACGAAGGCGCCATCGATTTTGGGCTGTTGGATGAAGATTTTCAGAGAGATGTAATCCTGAAGCTATTGTCGGGCAAAGCGTATTTGCAAGACCTGTTAAGACGGAACCCATTCCTTTCTAAAATAGGGAAAGCTCGCAACAAAATAGACATCATTAAAGCGAACCGCAGTGCTGTAATCAGCAATTACAATATGGCGTTGTACAGACAAAAATTGTTAGCTGTCTATAAGACGGTAAATGCACGTTCCGTCCAGCAGCGCATCGATAAAGAGACTCTCTTGATGCAATTTTTGGACTTAAGGAAATTCAGTCTGCTTAAATGGGGTGATTATGGGATACGATAAACTGGCCTCGCAATATTTGATTCCGCTGTCGCCCCTGCCAACTTCAACAAGCCCCGGCGGCCGTTTGGCGGAGCCGATTCAATGTGTATTGTTTGATATCTACGGTACTCTGTTTATCAGCGGGTCGGGAGATATCGGCACTGCGAAAAAAACAGCGCTTGAAACTGAGAAGATCGAACATTTGCTTCATAAATTTAACATTCGCAAAACACCCCGGGATCTTGTCAATGAATTGTATAAGGCCATCGAAGATGAACACCGGCAGCTTCTAAACGAGGGCATCGATTATCCTGAAGTCGAGATCGACCAGATATGGAAACAGATTCTTGAAATCTCTGATCTCGAACAGGTTCGGAGCTTCGCCATAGAATATGAACTGATTGTAAATCCCGTTTATCCAATGCCCAATCTTAGGAAAACATTGGCTTTTTGCAGAGGACGGAACCTGACGATGGGCATCATCTCCAACGCCCAGTTTTTTACACCCCTTCTGTTTGAGTGGTTTCTGCACTCAAGCCCTGAAGATCTCGGGTTTCATTCAGAGCTCATTTTTCTGTCATATCAAATTCGGCATGCCAAGCCCTCGCTGGTACCTTTTAAAAAAGCAGCTAGTGCGATAAGTGCAAATGGACTTAACCCGGCTGCTTCACTGTATGTCGGCAATGACATGTTGAATGATATTTATCCCGCCCAACAGCTTGGATTTCAGACAGCACTATTTGCAGGTGATACGAGATCTCTGCGATTGAGAACAGATGACTCGCGTTGCGTCAACCTGCCGACGGATCTGGTCCTGACGGATCTTGAACAGTTGATCGGACACATTAGCAGGAGTAAAAGATAAAACTACAAAAAGGAGTGTTTAATATATTTAAGTCCAGTGGGATTTATTGGAGTTCATTTTTCAAGCCGGTCTGTTTGCCAATTAACGGGGATGCGGGCTTTTTTCTGATCCCGATTATTGAAGATGAGATATCCGTTTTGCCTTCCGAAAAGATAAAGATCACGTGTGATCTGAACATCTGCTTTACAATAATCGACAATATCGCGAATACGTCCCTCTTTCCACCATTTGAGCGCCTGGAGTCCGTCAGCCTGTTTGATGGCACCCAAAGTTGCCTGGGCCAGGTGGGCCAGCGATAAGCGGAACCCTAAATATTTGTGAATCTCTTCGAGGATGTCCAGGGTATTCAGTGTTGAAAAATCAAATTTGGAATATCCTTTCAAAACCAGATAATCAAAGCGTTTGATATTAAACCCCACAATGAGTTCGATCTTTTGAAGATCCTCGATTAGGCGCATGATATGATCTTCTAAATACTCAATGAATGTATCTTTTTTTGAGTCATAAAGCACGCCGCAGCTGATCCTCATGCGATCGGCGCGGTGCCACCCACCGACTTGCGCTGCCGATCGTTGCGTCTCCAGATCAAGAACGCCGAAATGCAGATTATCAGATGCTGGCATGCCGGCGCCAACCGGAGTTCGCTGTTGTTTCTTTTGAAGATCGACTTGCGCATCAGGTAATTCTCTGTTTGCAACGGCCGTCTGATAGCTAATTTCACGGGTGGCTTTGCGTTGCGCATGGGATTCCAAGCGCTCGAGAATAAAAATGGCTCCTTTTTTATCCATCGGCCGGTTGCCGGAACCGCATTGCGGCGATTGAACGCAGGACGGGCATCCTGACTCACAGGGACAATCGCGTATGACCTTGAGGGTGTATTCAAAAAGGCTTTGGGCACTTGCAAATGCCTGTTTCGTCAGACCGACGCCTCCAGGGATAGCGTCGTAAATAAAAATTACTGCAGTGCCCATCTGGGGATGAAAGTTGGTGGACATGCCCCCCACGTCATTGTGATCTGCCATTACCAGAAGCGGAAAGATACCGATGGCAGCGTGTTCAATCGCATGCAGCGCACCCATCAAATCAAAATGGTTGGATTCACATTCCCGTTCAAGCGACTCTGGAATTTGATACCATAGTCCTTCGGTTTCAAAAATTTGAGGTGGTAGGCCAAGGGAAATTCGGTTGATCAGGGTTTTGGATTGAACGCGCCAGACTTCATATTCTGTTACTTGATCAGTTACTTTAATTTTTCCTCTATAAACATTTGTTCCCCATATGAATTTTAGATCTTCGGAATTAATAATTTCAGTCAGTTTATGTCCCCGAATGCGTGTATAATAGTCTACCTGCGCTTTGGACACAAATGCGGTTCGGCTTGTCAAATCAAGGCGATCGACCACGAAGCTGTCGCCTTTGTGAAGATAAACGGCGCCGGGGTGGGTTTCCCGAAATGCTCTATAATCATCGACTTCCCCGATCAGCATATCAGTTTGGGTATTGATAATCTGAAATCGATTGCCAGCACCACGTAAATCAACATCCCGATGCGGGGCCTTGCGGCGTGCATAAAATTCTCTACCATCGGCACTTTTTAATAAATGGCCTTCCTTTTCCAGATCGGCCAGGGCTTTGGACGCATTTTTGGAGGCCAGTATGGATTCATCTGTTTTTAAAATGAGTTCAGCGGCGGCACATACCAGGTGCTGCTTCATAATCTGTATATTAAATGGGTTCACAACAGCCGCTTCCGGTTCCCGATTAATAAATTCATGAGGATTACGCATAAAATATTGATCCAGTGCATCCTGGCCGGCAATCAGGATCAAGGCTGAGTCCTGTCCGCTACGGCCGACGCGTCCACCTCGCTGCCAGGTTGAAATGACGGATCCAGGGTATCCGACCAGCAAACAGAGGTCCAGATCCCCGATGTCAATTCCTAACTCCAGCGCACTGGTTGTTATAACCGCCAATAAATCGCCTCTGGCAAGCCGTGCTTCAATTTCACGGCGTTCCTCAGGAAGAAGCCCGGCGCGATAGGCACTGATACGCTCTGCAAAGGGTCCGGATTCGTTGCGGGCCCAAATGGCGATGAGTTCGGTCAATTTACGGGATTGGGTGTAGACGATTGTTCTCAGGCCTTTTTCCAATGCAGTCTTTAGCAGAACAATCGAGGCTCGGGCCGGTCCCAACACCGGATTTACAAAGACAAGATGTCGACGGCCCCGGGGAGCACTGTTTTTATCAATGGTTTTTATCTCCAAATCGGTGAGTTGGCGGGTCAGCTGGGCGGGATTTGCCACCGTGGCCGAACTGAACACAAATGTTGGCGCCGATCCGTAATGACGACAAACGCGATGAAACCGTCTGAAGATTTGAGCCATATGGGATCCCATGACACCGCGGTAGGTGTGTACTTCATCTACGACCACCAGATGCAGTCTGGAAAAAAATGGCGCCCACTTGCGGTGGTGCGCCAAAAAAGACAAATGCACCATTTCCGGGTTGGTGATGACCACATTGGGAGGTGCTTCGCGAATGCATTTGCGGCGATAAGCTGATGTGTCGCCGTCATAAATAGCAGCCGTGGGCCCGCCAGGTTGCAGGTTTGCGGCCAGGGCCTCAAATGTTTTCAGCTGATCTTGAGCTAATGCTTTTAACGGGAAGATGTATAAGGCGCTAAAATCAGGATCGGCTAAAAAATGTTCCAGCACCGGCAGGTCATAAACCAGGGTTTTCCCGCTGGCAGTTGGGGTGGCAACGATCACATGACGGCCATTGCGGATAAAATCAATCGCTTTGGCCTGATGCCGGTATAGATTTTTAATTCCAATGGATCTCAGAACAGCTTGAATAGCATCCGGCCAGGGCTTTTGAGGCTCAGTCCAGTCAGGTGCAGTTGCCGGCAGGATTTTTTGAAACACTACCTGAGAACCCAGGTCTTCGGAATTTAAAAGTGACGTTAAAAATTTAGCTATCTCTGATTCATTCTTTAACGCGCTCGACATATTCACCGGTGCGGGTATCGATTCGAATCAGTTCACCTTCCTGGATAAAGGGCGGGACGTTTAAAATATAACCCGTCTCGAGAGTTGCCGGCTTGGAGTCCCCGGATGCGGTATCCCCTTTAACCCACGGATCGGTTTTTTTAACCAGCAGATCAATAAAAAATGGCAGCGTAATTGCGATGGGACTGTCTTTAAATAATAGAACATTGCAGACTGTATTTTCTTTTAAGAAATTTTTGGCTTCCCCAATCTGTTCGGCGGTAACAAATTCCTGATCGTAGGTGTTGGTATTCATAAAACAAAGCTGGTCACCCTCTGAATATAAATATTCCATTTCTACTTCTTCCAGGTTGGCTTCTTTGAATTTCTCCCCGGATCGAAAAGTCCTGTCAAATTGGGCGCCGGTAACCATGTTTTTCAATTTGCATTTGTAAAGTGCCTGACCCTTGCCGGGTTTAACAAACTCAAATTGCAAAATCACATAGGGCTCTCCATCCATTTCAAGTTTCCGCCCTTTTTTTAAGTCTCCACTTTCAAGCATCTCTGGTTTTCCTCCTTAGCGGCGCAACCGGTGTTTTAAAGGTTTAATCGCAAAAGCTTTCTTGCACAGGAATCTGTAAAATGGTTGACATTTAGTGCCGTCTCTAACATATTCGCCCTGAATTCGCAAACCGATTGCTGCAATTATTTGCACTTAAGGTTAGGCGCTGTTTATAAATTAAATCTTTGCTTTTTTGGGAAAACCATTTAAAATAATAACAGAACCACACAATGTTAAAAGCACGAAATAGAAAAGTAAGCTTGAAAACTGGCAAGCTATCAAGCTTGAAGGCATGAATTATTCTTAGCCTCCAAGCTTTCTGGCCGCATAGTTTACCAGCCTTTTGCCTATTTCGTGTTTTCGTTTTTGCGCTTGCCCGACTAAACCGTTTTCAAAGAAAGCACGACCCAGTGTATTTAGCCGGGCCGCATTTGTGAAGGTAGATTCTATGATACTCATCATCGACTTTGGATCCCAGTACAACCAATTGATCGCCCGACGGGTGCGCGAAAATCATGTTTACTGTCAAATTGAGCCCCCCACCATCAAGGCCAATGCAATCAAACGTTTGAATCCAGATGGCATCATTTTATCGGGCGGACCGTCGAGTATCTACGAAAAAAACAGCCCTAAAATTGATCCGGCGGTTTTTAAACTGGGCATTCCTGTGTTGGGGATCTGTTACGGCATGCATTTTATGATGTCGGCCCTGGGTGGTGCGGTTAAAAGGGCTGGCAGACGGGAGTACGGCTTTGCTGAGCTCAATATTAAACGTCAAACGGGTATTTTTGAGGGTATTCATAAAAAGACCCAGTGTTGGATGAGTCATGCCGACTCTATTCAGCGGCTGCCAAACGGTTTCATGATTTTTGCAGCCACCGAAAACACATCGGTGGCTGCAGCTGTTCATCGAAGCAAGCCCCTGATCGGGGTTCAATTCCATCCGGAGGTTGCTCACACGCTGTTGGGCAAAAAAATGTTGCGAAATTTTTTGTTTAGCGTCTGCGGTTGCAAGCATTCCTGGACGATGAAATCATTTGCCAGGGATGCCGTTAAAGATATCCGCGAAACAGTAGGTGATAAAAATGTTATTCTGGGATTAAGCGGCGGAGTGGATTCATCGGTGACCGCGATGCTCCTGCACAAAAGCATTCAAAAGCAGCTAACATGCATTTTTGTCGATAATGGTCTTTTGAGAAAGAGAGAAGCCGATAAGCTTAGAGTTACCTTAAAACAGCATCTGGACATCAACATTCGATTTGTCAATGCCGGGTCCAAATTCTTAAAAGCACTAGCCAAAGTTACAGACCCTGAGAAAAAACGAAAAATCATCGGGCGAATCTTTATGGAGGTTTTTGAAGCAGAGGCCAAAAAGATAAAAAGCGCCGAATTTCTTGCCCAGGGCACCCTGTATCCGGATGTGATCGAATCGGTATCGGCTTTTGGCGGTCCAACTTCGGTTATCAAATCGCATCACAACGTGGGCGGGCTTCCACGGAAAATGAAATTAAAACTTATTGAGCCCCTGAGATATCTGTTTAAGGATGAAGTTCGTCTGCTAGGCAAAGAGCTGGGATTGCCGGATATTCTGGTCTGGCGTCAGCCCTTCCCCGGTCCGGGCCTGGCAGTTAGAATCCTGGGTCCGATCACTCGAAAGCATCTGCGGATTTTGAGGGATGTTGATGAGCTTTTTCTTGAAGAGATCAAAGATGCAGGATATTATAAGAAATTATGGCAATCCTTTGCTGTTTTATTGCCCCTCAAAAGTGTAGGGGTAATGGGTGATCAGCGCACCTATGAAAATATCGTGGCGCTTCGGGCGGTAACCAGCAAAGATGCCATGACAGCGGATTGGGCAAAATTACCCCACAAAATGCTCGGGAAAATTTCCAATCGCATTATTAACGAAGTCGATGGGGTCAACCGGGTGGTATATGATATCAGCTCAAAACCACCCAGCACCATCGAATGGGAATAAAAAGGAATAGCAAACATGATCGATGACGAACAATATTCTTCATTTAAATTTAATGGAGACGATGAATCCGAATCTGAAGAAACGCTCTATCAGGATGAAGCCAAAGAGCGACGGGTTGAAAAATTAAGCCATCGGGTAACCATTATATCCATTCTGATTCCGGTTCTGATCGGGGTGGTTTTCTACATTACTTACCGTGATGTTACCAACCGGGTCAGCCAAAGTCAGGATACCGGGTCCATGGAAATCCAAAATCTCTCCACCCAGCTGCAGGATAAATTTGATGAGATATCATTAAAATACGGCGAACTCGAAGCATCACTGGCCCGGAAGCTTGCAGCTCTTGAAAAAGTGGACAAGGCCATGAAATCTAACCTTAAAAAGGCTCAAGACACGGTTTTAAAAATAAACGCAACCAAAGCAGACAAAAAAGATCAGCAGAACGCGCTTGCCAAAATCGACACGGCTTTGAGCCCTATTCGCAAGGAGCTAAAAGATATTTCAACTATGCGCAATGATCTTAAGGCCTTAACAACCGAGCTGCAGTCGCTGGACACGGATGTGCAGCAAAAACTGACCACAATGTCTGCAAATGTTGATAAGGCATTGCAAAATTTAACAATAATTCAATCCGATATGTCGGCCCTGTCTAATCAAAAATTGGGCAGAGATGCGTTGCAGCTTGAGCTGCTAAAAGCCAAGAAAGGTTATCAAAAGGAATTGGACCTCACAAAAGCGGCTCTCGATAAGCGCCTGACCTCGATCCTTAGAAAAATAAGAGATCTGGAAAAAACAGCTCGAGCACCGCTGGCGACCCCAAAGTCGTCCGCAGGAACCAGTTCGGCAGGGTCTGGGAACATCGTTGAACAGGAAATCAAGGAGTAAGACTGATTTTTAAGGACATCCGTTATTTTATATGAACAACAATGATTTAAATCAGCTATTAAAATCAGTGGCTGAAGGTCGCCTATCGGTCGAAGATGCTGCAGGGAAGCTGCGTCATATTGCCTATGAAGATATTGAATATGCGCATATCGATCATCACCGATCCTTGCGAAAAGGATTTCCGGAAGTTATTTTCGGCCAGGGAAAATCCGCAGACCAGGTGATCGGCATTATGGACAAAATGAAAGATCAGGAAAATGTCATTTTGGCAACCCGCGTTAAACAGAATAAAGCCGATGCGATTCTGGCCCGCTTTCCAGATGCGGTTTATCACCCGGATGCCAAAATGATTGTGTGGGCGTCCAAACAACCACGAATCGTCGGCCGCGGAACAATTACGATTATATCAGCCGGCACGTCGGACATACCGATTGCCAAAGAAGCGTATTTAACGGCAAAAGCGATGGGCAATCGCGTAGAAACAATTTTTGATGTCGGTGTTGCGGGGATTCATCGCCTGTTTAGCCACAAAGATATCATTGATAATGCATCCGTTCTGATTGTAGTCGCCGGAATGGAGGGAGCCTTGCCAAGCGTGGTCGCGGGCATGGTCAGTCGACCGGTGGTTGCGGTGCCGACCAGCGTGGGTTATGGAGTCAGCCTGGGCGGCTTGACAGCACTGTTTGCGATGCTGAACAGCTGCAGTTCAAATGTTTCAGTCGTTAACATTGATAATGGATTTGGTGCCGGTTATGTGGCATCGATTATCAACCGAAAATAAGTTTAAAGCACATTGGAGCTATTCACAATTTGGATTTTAGAATTCAGATTTTGGATTTAAGAACAGACTGGCCAGCTGCACAATTGCTCTCCAATATTTTCAATCCGCAATCCAAATTCCAAAATCTAAAATCAAGATGACTCCATCACTCCAGCTATATCAAGCAGAACCTGTCACAAAATCCTTAACTACATCTTACGAAAGGTATTACTCATATGCAAATTCGGGAAGCCATTACCACATTTTCCCAGAGCGAGAAGATAAAAGCAGGTCTGATTTGGGCATCCCAGACGGTCGAGATATACAAGGCTCTTCCCGAGGCGGATAAACCGGGTGCTGAAAAAATTATTGCGGCCATCGTGGGTATGATCGGCAGCGAGATCCTTATTTGCAGAAAAGCGGCGCCGAACGAACTCTGGACAGAGGTGGAAAAAAACATCGACACGGCCATGCTAATGATCAATTCCAACATCGTCCATGAAGCCGGCTATCATCTTACCCAGGCACTGACCCGGGCCACCACCATCGGCCAGCGATCGATGTCAATTCTAACAGACAAAAAACTCTTATGAACGCTTGAATCAGGAAGGAAAATGGGGATTAAAGCAATTTCGATTTTGGCTTGGTCCAACAACTCAATAAAATGTTCATAACTAGCGTTGTTCTCAAGGCTTTGCTGAATATTGGATAGCGCGATTAATGCATTTTTTTCCTTCACTGATTGTTTTGGGCCCAAACATGACCCCCAATTAAAAAGGGTCACCAAAACAATACTGCTTGCAATAAATCCCTTCATGTAGCTTGCCTTATTTCGTCCCAAATGCGCTCAATCGGCGTGAGGTGGATTTCAGCTGCATTAAAAATCTGTTTTTTAGTCTCAGGGATAAATTCATCCAGGACATTATCGATGCGGGCGAGCAATTTTTCGATTTCCATATCTTTTAGCGTATGTATTATGGCAATGTCGTCGGTGATCTGACGGATCAAAAATTTCAGGCTTGCCTTGCCGGTCTGGAAATATGTAATTCGCCCGTCAAGCCGGCTCAGGTAAGCTTTTATTTGCTGAATCAAGTAAAGATTGTAACGGATACGTAAATTTTGAAGCGCTTCTTGATGGGAGTCTATACTGGAACGGATTTGCTCGCTTATAATCTCATCGCGAAGTTCATTCAAATGCTGCTGCAGACCGGTTCGCATTTCCATGGCCTGATCGATTTTATCGATCACGCGTGCCTTGAGAGCCGAAATTTCAAATATTTTCTGCTCGAGAGCCGATTTTTTGATCCGTTCAGCATGGGCCGGGTTGCTTAAAACCATCAACAGCATTCCCGCTAGAATACAGTTCTCAATAAATCTTTGTATCATTTGAATCTCTTTTAAATCCCGGTTCAAAGACGTGCTTTTGCCTTTGTCCGACGCCGGACAAAGGCAAGCCGCCCGCTATGCGGGTGGTCGTTGACCTCGGTTAATATTATCAATTTCTTTTCTGATTGTTTTGGGAACAAACAGCTTACCACCGGATCGTTCCCATTGGGCTAAATATCTGATTCCAATTTTTCCTGCAGAACCATCGGTGTATCGTAAACCCATAAGCTCAAGCTGGTTGCCGCTCCATTGCAGAAGCATATTACCGATTTCAGGCGAAAAATCAGTTAGGCCATTTAAAGAAATCCAGTCACCCTCCCACTCGAATAGGTAGGCTGCCACCCGCGGTGATAGAGCTCTAAAACCGTTCAAGCAAATCCAATTTCCTTTCCATTCAAAAAGATGCCGGGCGGCCCTGGGCGAGATTTCAGTTAATCCGTTGAGAAAAAGATCAGAACCCTGCATCTCGACAATACATTTTGCTGAATCGACTGAAATTTCAGAAAGCTCCGAAAGGCGGCTAAATTTTCCAGTGCAAATTTGTTCGGATATAATCTGGTTTTTAGAATGAGCCAGTTGAGAAGACTGATCCAGACTTTTATTTTGAATTTGCTGCCATATGGATTCTAAGGATTCCGAATGCGCATCTGTCATATCGATGGCAAGCTTATCTGCAGTAGGACGGTATTTATTCAATGCGCTGTTCATATGCCGCACATGCATGTTCATATCAATTCCACTGGCAACCTCAGCCACCTGAATGTCCATTAGTGCCTTTCGTTTGATATACAGCAAATCTTCGCCGGCTTGAAAAACCCATTCTGCAGGACGGTCAAGCTGCTGAATATAGGCCAGTCGCCGCTGAATCGTTTGAAGTCCAAATTCAATGCGCTTATTTTCAATAGCCTGTAAAAAGGTGACAGCAGTCAAATGTCGCAATTCATCCAAAATTTCTTTTTGAAGCTCCTCGATGCCTGATTGGTAGTGATTTTTTAGTTCCAAAATCTCTTCTTTTTTGCGCAGCAACTTTTCCCTGAGCCTGCTGATTTCGTCGATTTTGGAATAATACATATAGTTCGGATCATCCGGCTGGAGGGTCGCTTTTGTATTCTTTTGACTCGCTTTATCCGATAAAGCTTTTGAGACTTCTTTTGATTCCGTCTTTTTAGCCGATTTTATGTTTGACTTGTTGTCAAAAATAAAAAATCCGGAGAATACCGCCACCACCAAAATTACTGTCAACGAAGCTTTAAGCAGTGGAATCTTTTTTTTGGGTTCTAATTCGGGTAGATCTTCGGTTTCTTCTTCAGTGTCGTTTGGCTTTTGTTCAAACCGATCTTTTTCCGCGTTGTCAGCGATCGTATCATTTTGCTTTTCTTCGGATGAATCCGCCTCTTTATCTTTGATTGATGACTTTGAGGCAGCGGACTCCGAAGAATCATCAGATTCTACGTCTGTGAGGCTGTCATCTTCTTGTTTGTCACCTGAGTCCTCTGCGGATGACCGGGTTTTTTCGTTTTTCTCAGTTGGTTTCGATTCTTTCTCAGCATTTAAATCATCAGCAACGGATTCGGTGTTGTCTGCGGCGACGGCGTCATTTATGTCGTTTCCTTCTTCAGGAGCTTCGGCAACGGGCTGATCGTCATTGGAATTGTCGGACGCTTCAGGGTCCTTATTAAGAGGGTCATTCCCGGGTTCTTTCTGAGCGTTCTCAGATGATTCCGCCGCTTGGCTATTATCCTGTTGGTCTAAAACCGATTGGCCGGCTTCCGAAGATTTGAGCTCTGTCTGGGTGGCGATTTTATCTTGGTCTTTTTCACTCATTTTCCATCTTCCTGTTCGTTTTCAGTATAAGGGGACTCATGTTAGATTATCGGCCAAAATAGAGATATCTTTAAGCCAATTTGCTGATTTTACATTCACTTTGATACAAAACAGGTGAAAATAGAAAGAAATAAATTACAAGGTGAGTGCAAGGCGTGAAATCGGGTTGGTTATCGGTGAAGCTTTAATATTCTGCTGAATTTAAGTGGTTTCAACTTGACGAATACCACAATGTGGTATATAAATACGACAGCGCAAGGAAGCCGGCTACCGTAAGGCGTCGGGAGGTGTTCCAGCCTTTCCATACTTCCTTGTGCTGCTTAATTTATGGATACAATCTCACTGGCGAAGTGTCAACATCTTCTTGTGCTATTGCGCCGGTATCATCAAGCTCATCAGGCGCATCGGTTCCCAGATCATTGAGCAAAACGAAAAAATGCTCGTAATAAGCCTCCCAGTGGTCCCAGCCGCTGAAATCATAGATTTGATGTGTCTTTTGAAGATTAACCAGCCATTCTTTTTCACCATCCAGGCTGATGTCATCAAGTCGGATGGGAAATAAAATCGATCGGTTTCGATTTTGCTCCTCCAGCAGGGCAGCCTCCACCTCTTGTTGGATCCATGAGCTTTCTATTGAAAATTCCGACAGCACGATCAGCAGTTTTTCGTGAATTCGGATCTGCTGGTTAACCCGTTGCCGGGATTCGTCACCCATCTTCATTTCTTCCGGTGCAAACCAACAGCGAATTCCTTCCTTTTGCAAGTCGGCATGCAGCTTTTCGATAAAATTGCGGTCCTTACCGGAATAACTGATAAAACAGCTATTACATTCAAATGCCTTGGCGTTCAAATAACCCGAATAGGTGATAAAATATTCCGGCACACCGGCGCCCCTTAGAAATTCTTCCGGAATTTTGCCTTTAGATCGAAAGATCGTATCGATTCCAATCGTTGAAGGTCCGAAATGCTTTACTTTCTCAAGTCCTTGAGTCTGGCTCAAGTCATTGTCTCCAAAACAGCTCCAGGCCACAAAGGCTTCACTTAAGTCTGACCTGTTCAATTCAGATTTGCTCAAGTTTGCTTCAATTAGATTGGCTCCTCTTAGATCAGCACCATTGAATTTTGTGTTTATCAGGTAGGACCATCTAAAGTCCGCTCTTCTGATATCGGATTCACTCAGATCGACGCTGGCCAGATCCGAGCGAATAAAAATAGCCTTTTTGAGGTCGGCTTCACTCAGGTCGGCTCGACACAGATAGGTTTCACTGAGGTTGGCCTCGCTGAGATTGGCCAGTTTAAAGTTCGTGCGGCTCAGAGTTGCCCTTCTTAGGTCCGCCCGGTTGAGGTTGGCGGCCTCAAGGTTTGCTGAAGTTAAATCGGCCCATCTCAGATCGGTTTCGCTCAGATTCGCGCCTTTGAGATTTGCTTTGCTGAGTTTTGCACCGGCCAGGTCAGGCTCGGCCCCGGGGTTTTCTTGCCGCCATTTATTCCAGGCCGGGACACCCTGCTTGAGGACATCAAGATGCTGGGGAATCGCCATGTCTTTCCTCCTGTTTCATGATCTCTAAATGGGTCTATCGGCATTTAATAGAGATATCTTAAATAGAATGACTATTCTTGTGGTAATCTATATAACTCCTTAAAAATATGAAAAATCCTACCCATTTTTATTTAATTTGATTCACAAATTTGTCTGTGAAAATTATTTCCCTGTAACTGCAACTATCCATGATTACAGCAGATATAATTGTCGGAAATGCTGGCATGATTTCTGCAATTTTAGATTTCGGGGGGATTTGACATATAAGCTTTGACAAAAATCAACATTAAAGGTGGGCCATATGGAGGCAAAAAAGATAAATCAGGAGGAAAATCGTGTTTTAGATAGCGAACCCGGCATAGCCAATGAGGAAAGGTCCTTAATTCTTCTGGAAAGCAAGCCCAGGAAAAAGATTGATGAAACCATCAGCACAGCGCATCAATATGTCAGCCGCTACCATTATGAAACCAAAGATCTGGGCAGTTTCCTGGAGCTGTGTCCGCATTGCCGCAAACCCTCGATGCTCGCACTTCGCAAAACAGTTGTTGACACCGCTATCGAGTACTTAAACGAAAAAGAGGACCTCAGAGAAAGGCGTTCCAATCGACGCCGGATCGTTTTGCTGATCGCAAGCATTGTTGGCATAGCAGCCAGCCTGTATTACCTGTTCTTTCATATGATATCCGGTTTTAGACTATAGCAACAAGCAAATTTTTCGTTTCCTGCCTACCTGTCGCGGCTTCATTAAAAAAGGACCGACCACAGCACTCTCGACCCAGGCGATTGCGTCTGCACTCAAATTCTCAACTACTGAAAGATTTTGCTGGCAAATCCCCCAAAAGCCCCTTGCCCTTGAAAAACAAAACAGGCAGAGAAATAAAGGAAAAAAGTTCTGCTCTCAATTAGCTTGTTTAGGGGTAAGAATTTTCAGGCCTTTGAAATAGGTCCGATAAAATCCTCTATCTCTGGTTATTAGCCTGTCAGTTTGAATCTTTGCATGAGCTCCAATTAAAAAATCGCTCAATATTTGATAAACACCGGAGGGAAGAATGGAGCTGGGCTGTATTCGGTATCAAAATATCCAATAGTATATTGGTGTCTACTGAATTAATCACCCGCTTTTCCCCTTAGCTGTTCGATAATGTCCTCCGCCCTTTTTCCTTTCAAATGCGATAGAAATCCCACGTATTTTTCAAAATTTCTAGCTGAAAACGGTTTTTTTTTCAATACGACTGTATCTTTATTCATTATCAATCAACTCTTTTATTTTCAAAAAAAGCTGTTAAACTTACTCCATCAAACTAAACCGGGATTTACAGCTTGTTTTCCATATCCAATCATGAGACTGGAACCATGCGCTTGTTATCAGCTATACCATCGCCGGTTCTCACCATCACAGCCACCGGGTTTGTAGCGACCGTTGCTCAAATTATTATTTTAAGAGAGCTTCTGGTTTTGTTTTACGGTAATGAATTGTCGGCGGGGTTGATTTTTGCTGGCTGGTTCCTCTGGAGTGGACTGGGAAGCGGGCTGTCCGGAAAATGGGCGTTGAAGGTTTCTGCGCACACCACCCTGCTAAGGCTGATGCTTGTTTGTCTTTCGGCCATGTTGCCCCTGTCGGTGCTCTTCATCCGTGCAACCAGAATCATTTGGACGCTTCCTGCAGGAGAATTGCCTTCCATCGGGAAGATGCTTCTTATTTCCGTTGCAGTTACAGGTCTCTTTTGCCCGATATCTGGCGCACTTTTCGGAATCTGCTGGGCAATTCATCGAAAAAAAGGGAAGAATCAGCCCCTGGGGATCTACCTGGGAGAGGCGCTGGGTTCGGCCGCCGGTGGCCTGATTTTTTATTTTGTATTTCTTCCTTATGGTTCGGTCTTTACAACAATATGGATCACTTCCGGGATGATCCTATTCATTTCTTGGTGGCTGTTTCGGCCGTGGCAGCCTAGTTCAAACGTGCGTTTTGGGCACTTGATGTGGATTGCTGTGTCTCTACTGGTTGTATCGGGGGCGGTTTTCGGGTCTCGTTTGGATCACATGAGCCGTCGATGGCAATGGGGTCCGAACCTTTCGGCCGTGTATGACACTGCCTATCACAACATTGCAGTGCTGAAAAAAGAGGGCCAGGTATCGGTTTTTACCAACGGCCTGTGGTTATTTTCGGAACCGGATCGGCTTAGCGCCGAACAAGGGGTCCACTTGGCCCTCCTTCAACATCCGGACCCTAAAACCATCCTTCTTCTGGGAGGTGGAATTGCCGGCCTTCTGGAGGAGCTTTTTAAACAGCCAAGCATCCAGTATATCGATTACGTAGAACCGGATCCGGATTTCATTCGTCTTCTCAAACCTCATCTGTTATCTGCAACGGATGCATCTCTTCAACATCCCCGCGTTCGCCTGTTTCATCAGGACCCCCGTACCTTCATGCGTCGCTCTCATGCACGCTACGACGTGATTTTGATGAATATGGGAGATCCGATCACCGCTCAGATAAACCGATTTTATACAAAGGAATTCTTCGCCTATGTGAAACAGCGGCTTTTGTCAGGTGGGATTTTTTCCTTTGCGGTTTCCGGTGGCGAAAGTATGCTGGGTCCAACCCAGGCCCGCTTTTTGGGTTCCATAAAAAAAACCCTTCTTCAGATTTTCCCCAAAACGCTAATCTATCCCGGCGACCAAACACGATTTTTTGCCACCGATATATCCGGTGTACTCCTGTCAGATTATTCGGCCTTGGCGAATCGGATATTCGAACGCAACCTTCAACTCACATACATCCGGGAAGATATCCTTCAGGATGCACTAAGCCCCTTGCGTCTCGATTATCTGAAATCCATTCTGGAGGGCATCACGGGGGTTGCCGTTAACAGAGATTTTTTTCCCATCTGTTATTTCCATAACCTGATGATGTGGGCGAGCCAGTGGCATGAAGTGTTGCAAAAATTTCTCAATATCCTGGTTGATTTAAAGCTTCAATGGCTCTGGGCCGGTTTGGCCATCGCAGGGGTAATAATTGTTGCGATTTTCTGGACTGGTCGTTGCAAATTCAGGGTAGCGGTTGCCGGAAGTATCTTTGTATCGGGCGCCATCGAAATGGTGCTTCAGGTGGTATTTTTGTTAAGCTTTCAAATTATTGAAGGGTTTGTTTATCGTCAGCTTGCTTTGATTATTGCCTTTTTCATGACAGGATTGGCTATCGGCGCCGGATGGATTTCCTGGCGAAACCCCTCCCAGCCGAAAACTAATGTTGCCCGGGGACTTTTTATTCAAGTCCAGGCGCTGGTCTGTATGCTCCCTTTCGGGTTGATGCTATTTTTCCCACTGATTCATGGAGAAATTCGGAATTTTTTGTCTCCGGCGGCAATGGGTTGGCTGTTTTCAGGTCTCAGCTTGATCACCGGTATTCTGGGCGGCGTTCATTTTGCCTTGGCAGTCATGGTTATGGCCGGTACCGGGGTTGCTTTAGAGAAAATCGGTGGAGGATTCTATGCACTAGATCTCGCAGGGGCTGCAGCAGGTGTTCTCATTGCCGCTTTATTCATACTCCCGATTTACGGTATCATGAATACGCTGATTTTTCTAAGCACCTTGTCCGGTATCAGCCTGCTGACACTTCTGCGAAGGCCCTAAAATTTATTACCTGAATCTTGTATAAAAATTAATGAGAAACTTTTTTTAATATTAAATACGATGGATTACCTAATTTCAAAGCGTTACATTTTGTATTCATCTGTTTAATCGGATGATAATCTTTTTTCTCATTAATTTTAACCCTGCGGGCGAGCCGGAGGCTTCCATCTGCGGCGTTATTAAGGGCTCGCAATAGTTCACTATGGCTTCGCCCTTAAGTGCCTTGCATATGAAAGCCTCCGACTCGTGCAAAATTCATGTTTCACTCAAGATCCAGGAGATTTCCAAATGCCGAAGATGGCCCGTCCACAATATTGACACTTCCCATCATTTAAGCCCAGCGCTTTTACCCGGTAGCCGATCCGACGAATCAGCATTTTCTTGCAGTGTGGGCAGTAAGTGTGTCCCCCTGGATGTTCGGGCACATTGCCAACGTAGACAAAATGGAGGCCTTTATCAATAGCAACTCCCCTGGCCTTCTCAAGCGTTGATACCGGTGTCGGTGGAATACCTTTTAGCTTGTAGCGAGGATAAAACCGGATAAAATGGAGCGGAATATCTGGCCCCAGCTCTTTATAGATCCACTGACACATGGCACGTACCTGCTTCATGTCATCGTTTTTCCCAGGAACTATCAGGTTGACAATTTCAGTATGCACTCGCCGGGCTTTGAGAACCTTTAAGGTGTTTAACACCGGCTCAAGACTGCCTTCGGCCATGGTTTGATAATAGTCCTCCGTAAACCCCTTAAGATCAATGCAGGCGGCATCCAGAACATCACAAAGATCTTCAAGCGGTTTCTCGTTTATGAATCCATTGGAATGCATGACTTTTAGAAGAGGCTGGGATTTTGCGAGGCGGCCGATCTCAAGCATATACTCAATGAAGATAACCGGCTCCACATATGTTGAAGCGATAACCTGACTTTTATACTGAAGCGCGCTAGATATGACCTGATCCGGCGGAAGTCTGTAATTATAAGTGTCATCAGGTCGAGCCTGAGAAATTTCCCAGTTTTGACAAAATTTGCAGTCGAAATTACAACCTGCCGTGGCAAGGGAAAAGGCGCGGCTTGCTGGAAGCACATGATATAAGGGTTTCTTTTCAATAGGATCAATATGAATAGCACATGGGTTTGCATAAACCAAAGAGTAATATTGCCCGTTGATGTTTTCCCGCACCTCGCAAAGCCCTCTTTCTCCGGCACCAACCTCACAGCTGTGCGGGCAAAGCTCACAGCGGATCATCTGATTATCCAGCGGTGTAAAATAGGGGGAAAGCTTCCGCCCAATGAACCCTTTCTTTATCGCTGCAGCCCGGGCAGAGCGCGATGAGGTACACAAAGGAAACAGAGCGGAACTTGCACAGATAGCAAGGCTGTGTCCGCATAGGCCAAGAAAATTACGGCGCGTTATCTGGTCTTTCATGGGACATCTCCTTGTCAAACTATCTATTCCGATTTACTACCTGAATCTTGTATGAAAATTAATGAGAAGTTTAGATAATCATTAATCAAAGCAGGTTAAAAAGGATGATCGTCATTTTATCTCATTAAATTTCACCCTTCGGGCGAGCCGGAGGCTTCCATCTGCTGCGTTTTTAAGGGCTCGAAGTAGTATACTACGACTTCGCCCTTAAGTGTCCCGTTCCGTGGGATGACGCATCTGATTTTTTAAAGTTAAGGAGCGCCTTCTTGCATATGAAAGCCTCCGACTCGTGCAAAATTCAGGTACTAACTTTAGGGTTGATCATAACTTCATCCAAAAGCTGCGGAGAACGCTGGTTGCGAACTACACGTGTCATCGCTACAATTGATAATAGTAAATTGCCGATTGTCGATTAATGAGCGATTTGGGTGATTCTTCTTATCTATATTTAGTGTAAAAGTCTCTAACCCTTACTGATCTGGGATCCAGAAGTGTCAATCCGTATTTTTCAGCCCAATCCATTGCTTCTAGAAATTCCTGGACGGTGATCCCTCGTGCAATTTCGGAATAATCAAAGGCTTTGTAATCCACTTGGTACTGCGCCATGATATTTACATAGGTGGGTTGGGGAAGGATCTCGGCCACCCACTTGACGAATTTTTTTGTCCCAGCGACTCGATTCGGCATAACAAGGTGTCGAATCATCAATCCTCTGCGGGCAATTCCTCGTCTGTCAACCTGATGAACTCCGACCTGCCGGTTCATTTCCAAAACAGCTTCCGTTGCCACTTCTGGGTAATCCCCAGCATCAGATGAATATTTGGCTGCCATATCCCCATCCATGTATTTGATATCCGGCAGGTAAATATCCACAATTCCGTCTAAAATCTTTATTATTTCCACCCGCTCATAGCCGCTGGTATTATACACAAGAGGAATACGAAGGCCCTTTTTAAATGCAATTCTGGTGGCATTAAGGATATTGGGCATCACATGGGTCGGGGTTACTAAGTTGATGTTATGGCAGCCAATTTCCTGAAGGAACATCATCATTTTTGCCAGGTCTTCATCTTCAACCTTCTTTCCTTCCCCCTTTAGGGAAATCGGCCAGTTCTGACAGAAAACACAGCGAAGATTACAATTGGAGAAAAAAATCGTACCGGATCCGTGTTGGCCCACTAACGATATCTCCTCGCCGAAATGGGGTTGGGCCACGGAAACCATAACTTTCAGCGGAGCTTGGCAGAATCCGCTTTCCCCATCTATCCGATTCACGCCACATTCCCGCGGACAGAGCCGGCATTCTTCAAAGATTGAGTAGGCTTCCTCGACTCTCTCAGCCAATTTGCCTTCTTTTTCTAACTTTCCATAAGCTGGATACCATTGCTGTTCTTTTTGTACTAAGGCATAAACAGGGCTTGGAGAGAAAATCAGGGAGCCGCCCAATATGAGAGTACTTTTAATGAAATCTCGTCTGGTTATCTTCATATTGAACACTCCATGATCTTAATCAGTTAAAAGCAGTTAAAAATCCGAAGTATTCTAAATGAGAAGTGAAATCTAGTTCGCTTGGGAAATGAATGTGCGCTTCAGGCCAGATAGGGCAGGAAAATCAGAGTATCATTAAGGTATCTTGTCAGAAACCAAATAACACGAAGCTACTGATATATAGTTAGATTAGCCCCAAAAAGGTCGCGTTTGTGATATCCTCAATTGCATAATGCATACGCGAATCTTCAACATTTTGCAAGGTATCAAATTGTGGATGTCATGTCTGAATATGGAATTTGGTGGGGTAACATAAAAATTGGATGTCCAAATGAAATATGAAAAATTTTAGAATCATAGATTGGTATGAAAAAGGGGGTAATCCTTTTGAACCGACCGTTCCTAAGCTAAGTCATGTGAAGGAAAGGAGACCTTGGCGGCTCCCCGGTTAAATTCGCTTCGCTGCGCAACATGAATTATCCCTTGACTATTAAGCCTTATGTAATTACAATGTGCTTACCATTTGCCTGAGGAGGTACCGAATCATGAGAGCAAGAGTTGTAAAAATCGGGAATTCGCAAGGAATCCGTATTCCCAAGCCCTTACTTGAACAAACCGGAATTATGGAAGACGTTGAGCTTGAGGTGGAACAAAATCAAATCATCATCCGCCCTGTTTCAAATCCAAGAGCAGGTTGGAATGATGCTTTCATGGCAATGGCGGAAAGAAGTGATGATGTGCTTCTCAACGGAGAAGAAAATATTTCACATTCCTGGGATGAAGAAGAATGGCAATGGTAATCAATCGCTTCGATGTATATCTGATAAATCTTGACCCCACTGAGGGTTCTGAAATTAAGAAAACAAGACCCTGTTTGATTATTTCCCCAAATGAAATGAATCGGCATATCCGAACTGTCATCGTTGCCCCAATGACGACTGCCGGAAAGGATTATCCCACACGCGTACCCTGCACTTTCAAAAAAAAAATGGGACAAATTGTTTTAGATCAGATACGGACAATAGATAAAAAACGACTTATTAAAAAGCTTGGTATGATAGACCCGAACACACAGTCAGAGGTTATTTCAGTTTTGCAAAGGCTATTTGCATTTTAGGTATGTTTAATTCGGCTTCGGTCGGGGATAGAGGCCGGCGGCCTCAACGATCTCGGGCACCTTTTCTTCCCATTCGATCGCCATGATGTGGAATCCGGCTACGCCTTTGCATTCTTTCAGGCGCTCGATGGACTCGATGCAGATCTTGATGCCTTCATCGGCCTGTTTGCCTTTTTCGACCCCTTTCAGACGTTCAATAATTTCGTCGGGCACATCCATGCCCGGGACTCTTTTCTGCATATACTTGGCCATGCCCACAGATTTCATGGGGGTCAGACCGGCCAGAATATAGACTTTTTCGTGCAGCCCGCGCTCACGCACTCCTTTCATCCATTCTTCAAATTTATCCAGGTTGTAGATGCACTGGGTCTGGATGAACTCCACCCCGGCGGCAATCTTTTTGGCCAGACGCGGGACCCGGATCTCAAAGGGATCGGCAAACGGATTGGCGGCCGCTCCCACAAACATCTGGGGCTTGCCTTCAAGGTCGTCGCCGCCCAAAAACTTGCCCTCATCGCGCATATGCCGCACGGCCTGAATCAGCTGGATCGAGTCGATATCATGCACATTCTGGCCCTGAGCGCAGTCACCGAAGCTTTGATGATCGCCGGACAGACACAAAATGTTGTTGATTTCAAAGGAAGCCGCACCCAGAATATCGCTTTGCAGCGCGATGCGGTTGCGATCGCGCGTGACCATCTGCAGAACCGGTTCCAGGCCCATTAATTTCAGGCGAATGCAGGCGGCCAGACTGCATAACCGCGTCATGGAGGTCTGGTTGTCAGTGATATTGATGGCATCCACATGATCTTTGATCAATTCGCCTTTTTTAATGATGTGCTCGGGATTGCTGCCGCGGGGCGGTCCACACTCGGAAGTAACGGCCAGGTGCCCTTCGCTAAGGATCTTTTCCAGTTTGCTCGGTGTCTTGGTTGTCATTG
>Ga0255055_10000559_pt1 | contig 28738 bp, 43 predicted proteins | sample JV7_2_27_MG_FD_188633 | JGI IMG/M metagenome (GOLD analysis project Ga0255055, IMG submission 188633) | Seawater microbial communities from Jervis Inlet, British Columbia, Canada - JV7_2_27 | ecosystem: Environmental > Aquatic > Marine > Inlet | place: Canada: British Columbia | collected...
TACTGCCGGCAGCACATTGAACCGCGGCCTCCGCGTAGCGAAAGCACGCCAAGGTGTTATGAACCGTGGTGAAAGTGCGATACGTAACCAGCGCCTGAAAGATCGGTTGCAGCTTGCCAGAACAGGTATGAACCGCAAGGGGCAGGCACTGCGGCTTCAGTCACTCGGCCAGCAAATCCGCTCCGGTGTTGACATCGGTGTGCAGGGTGCGAAGGACGACGCGCGTGCCTCCACTGCAGGACTGATCGGCACAGGTCTCGGCGCCGCCGCAGGTGTCCTCCGCCAGAACAAACTGAACAACGATTCCTACTTCGACTTCGGTAAGAAGAACCCCGACCCCTTTGACGTGAATACGTTGAGCGGTGACGAGTTCATAGGTGCTGAATTCAAGCCACAGCCGGGGTTAGCATAATGCCACTCATGGGTTTCAATCTCGATCAAGATCATGTGAGAACTGCGATGGCTCGTTCGCGCCGTGTGCACAATGACATCCCCTTCACAGGTGATCCGAACCGTGTCGGCTCGGAGCTGGAAGCCAAGGGTCTGAATGAATTCAAGGACGCTAGCAGGCGCTTCGAGGATGTGACGCAGTCTGTCGTCGACGAGTCCAACCAAGTTGGCCTCAGGCAGGCAGTCAATCAAGCCGGTACGCGATCGGGAGAAGCATTCGCTGCACAGGAAAACGCCATAGTGCGCCGACAGAAAGGGTTGGGACTGAACCTCTCCGATCGCCAGCAGAAGGCACAGACGCGTAAGTTGAACCTCACGCGGGAGCTTGCGAAAGCCAGCGCTAAAGGATCGACGCGCCGAGGCTTCCGTGACCGCGCAGATGCAGCCCGCCGAGGCGCAGGCGCCTTGGAAGATCAGGCCTTCGCCATCGAGTCGAGTGCAGAAGTTGGTCTCGCGAATGCAGCGGGGCAGGAACAGGTTCGCCTCGCACAAGAGCGGGCTGCTAAGAAGCAGTCACGCAATGCTATTATCGGATCGGTCATAGGCCTCGGTGCCATGTTCCTGTCCGATGAGAATGTAAAACTCAGTAAGCGGCCTACAGCTTCACTGCTCGACAAGCTGAAGAAAGTCCGCGTGGAGCAATGGAAATACAAGGGTGAGGACGCAGATCACATCGGCCCATACGCGCAGGAATTCAATGACACGTTTGGGGTAGGTCAAGACGACAACTCTCAGATCTCAGTGCTCGACGCCCTCGGTGTCACGCTGGGCGCTGTCAAAGAATTAAACGAGAAAATAGATGACCACGCGTAACGTACAAGCAGGACTTACTGGATTCATCCAAGCGTTCAGCGCAGTTGACGCTGTGGGTTCACGGCGCCGACGAGAGAAGCTTCTCGATGAGCGGCTGGAAGATGAGCGCGCCTTCCGCGCACAGCAGGTTGAGTTCCAACAGTCGGCTGAGGACAGGGCACAAACTGAGTTCGATGAGACCAGAGAAGCCAAAGAGAGACGTAGGGCAGGCGATGCCATTGGACTAGACCCAGCCTCTACTAATGCGCAGCTGAGAGAAGCAGCTCAGTGGAGCGCAGTTGCACAGCAGAAATTGCTGGAGCGACAGTCGCGAGCAGAAGGGACTGCCGCCCTCGGTGCCATAGGTGATGCGCAACTCGCGGCGCGTCAGGTAGCGGGCTCAGTAGATGGGGCTCGTGGCGAAGACACTGAGCAACTTAGTGGCTTATCTACTCAGGTTGGAGCTGCTCAGTTACCCGGTGACATAGCTGCTACGAGGAAGATATCCAAAGCTGAAATAGCACGGCAGCGCGGCGAAGGTGGCCCGACGCTGTTACCTAACGCAGTAGAGGCAGTAAGTGGGCTCCCCGGACTCCACGTCGACATGCCAGCTGACTTCCTGACTGGCGCCGAGATCACGGAATTTGGCAGGACCAACCCTGATGAGGCAGCGGCCATTCGTCGCCGGCAGAAAGCTGAGCTTCTTGAGGTTGACCCACGTGACGGCACAGCAACACCAGACTTTCGTGCAGCGAAGGCAGCGGGCGCTGAATTGCGATGGGTCGAAGCGCTCGACGCTAATAACGTCGCGGGCGATCAGCAGCGCCAGCTCATCAAGGAAAACCCGACTGCAGCCACGGCGCAGTATTTCGAAGCGCGCAACTCCCTCACACCAGAGACAAGGCGTGCCACTGACAAAATGATGAAGCCAGCCGTAGAGCAGTCTATGGCTGAGCAGCGTATGATATTGGATGCTCCCGACGCTGACCCCACATCACAAGATTCAAGGCGGGCGCGCACCGCATACTCACGTGCGCTCGCCGTAGACCACGCGATCGTCACCGGCTATGACCCGGCGAAGGAAGTCGGCATCCGCGCCACAGGTATCCCCAGCGGCAACGAAGAGCTTGGTGAGGATTTCAAGGGGCAGCTTGAGACTGGCCCACGTACAGACGGCATGATCTCAGATAACAAGCAGCGGCAGGCTACATCGCAGCTGATCCGTGACTATGCTAACCCGACCAAGAAAGCGTCACCGCAGCAGCTCAAGAACTTGTACATCGCTGTGCAGGCAAAGCTGATCACCCCCGAACAAGCAACGTGGGCGTCATGGCACGGTGGCCAACTGCCGGGAGCAATGCCCGAGCACATCGTGGTGCCCAAGGGCTCTACGCTGATTGCGAAGGATAGCCGAGGGAACTTCCGCCTCATTCATTCCGGTGCAGTGACTGATCGGCAGATGAACGAGATGTCTCCGAGCAGCCGGATAGCGCTCAAGACTCACTTCGATCAGTTCAACACCGCGGACGACGACAAGCGAGGTGCGCGCTACCAGAGTGCCTTCATGGAATTCCTGGGACGCACGCGCAACGTAGCGAGCAGCCAAGGCATAGACCTCAGCAGCGACATTGATTTGGTTCAGCTTGCTGCGCGCTTCCACGCTGTGTCTATGTTCAAGCGGGAATACGATGAGAACTTCTGGGAGTTTGGACCAGACTTTTTCGGCAAGCGCGACGACTACGCCGAGCACTTCGACGAGTTCGACGCGTCTGTGTACGGCACCAAGGTCGACGACTTCCTAGCTGCCAAGCACAAAACGATTCTCGACGAGTTCAGTCACATCAACGTCAATCCCATTCAGGGCGGCGGCATCGATGCTGCCGGCTACCGACAGGCACTGAAGTTCGATAACCCACCGGCGTATGCGGAGCTTAATCGCCGCGTTCCATCCGATACTGACCTTGCGGCGCTCATGCTAGAAGAGGCGCAGCGCCAACAGCTAGAGCAGTAGCCCATGGCTATTAACGTCTCTGACTTCGTAAGTCCGGAGGCTCTGTCGCAAGCCGCGGAGCCGGGGCCACTGCAGGATCCTGGCCAGTTGCCAACCGGTGGCCTGAACGTGGCCGACTTCGTCAACCTTCCCGCACCACCTAGTCTGGACAAGAATCTGTTTGAGGACTTTGGCAGTGGACTAGCTCAAGGCCATGAAGGGCTGGTAGCTGGATTCAAAGGTGTGGCATTCCTCCTCGGCCGTGAGCTGGGCCTCGAAGGCATTGAGCAGTTCGGACTCAAGGGGTTCGAAGCTGCGCAGCTTAAGGGCTCCCAGAACCAAGCATCCGTAAGCTCGCTCGCAGAGATCGAGGACAAAGGGGACTTTTTCCAATGGGCGGCACAGGGGCTCGGGCAGGCCTTGCCGTCTCTGGCCCTGATGATGACAGGTGGTGGTATTGGCGGCGCAGTGGCTCGCAAGTCAATAGAGACAGGCATAAAAAGGACACTCGCTCAGCAGATGCGTAAGCAGCTGTTGGGTAAAGGATTCTCCAAGGCAGCTGCGGACGACGCTGTTACGCGTGCCTTCCAGTCACAGTTTGCCAAGAAAATGCTGATGGACGGCATCACGAAGGGCACACCGAACGCTGAGCTGATGTCTGTCGCTTTCCGTAAGGGAGCGGCCCACGCAGTCCTACCGTCCTCTGCGTTGCCCCAGATTGGACATGTGGACATAGAGCTGCATGAGGCTGGCATAGACGCGGGCCTCACGTCGATCCTCGCTGGCACCGCAGCAGGCGCTCTGGATGCGATCCCGGCCTTGAGGCTGATGAAAAAGATGTTCCCCGGCGTCGCCCCGAGCGTCGCCAAGTCCTACGTGAGGGACATAGCGGTGGCTGCAGGGAAGCAGAAGCTGATTGAGGGCTCCACAGAAGGCGCTCAAGAAATGATCGCCATTGCTGCGCTCGCTTACCACGACCCTTCATTCGACCCGACCTCTCCAGAGAGCATGATGAGAGTCGCTGACGCCGCAGCAGTCGGTGCCTTGGTTGGTCTCGTAACTGGCGCAGGTGCACAGGCGTTCGGTGGCCGTGCTAGGACTCCGTCGACCCCACGTCCACGTAAGAAGGGAGAGGCGAAGCGACTCATCCCCTCCTTCAAATTCGAGGAAGAAAAGCCCGCCGCTCTGCCGGAAGGCTTTAACCCGGCCGACAACACGTTCTTTGATGAAGTGCGTGGCCGCGTCAATGCCGCCGTAGGGAGCGTGCTTGACCCAATATTTAATTCAACACGTGATCAGGCACAGGATGCGCTGGACGGGTTGGACACAGGCTTCAAGGGACAGCTGAACAAGGTGGGGAGCAAGATCTCCGGCCTCGTCGACAAGATACAAGGGCGCTTCATTGAAGCACACCGTGACCAGATCGATACGATCAGGCAGTTCGCCTCAGATACGGCGCAATCTATATATGAGAGCGCCAGCACATTGACTGACCCGAATGCTCGCGAGGCGTTCGTGGAGCGTGGGCTCTTCAACCTGCGGGAGAAAGTGCATGCGCTGACTGAGCCGCTCAAAAAGAAAGCCCAGTTGTCAGGGCAGAGTTTCCAGCAAAGCGTCGACTCCTTCGAGGACTTGGGCGAGTTGATCGACAAGCAGCAGCAGAAAGAGTTGCAAGAGGAGGAAGAGGCCTTTGAGCCGAGGGAGGGGCATGAAGTGCCGGTCAGGTACACCTTCGGCAAGGACAATACAGGCGGCATCAACACCGAGAACAAACTGTTCGACGCAGTGGATCCTGACGCAGCTGTCGGATGGCAGACCAAAGAGCTTGCCCTTCGACAGCTGAATAAGCTCAGAGCGCAGTTCCCAAGCGTGTCCAAAAGCGCGTGGGCGCTCAAGCAGCTGGCAGACGGCAAGTGGGTAGCTGAGGTTGCGACCTCTGAGGGCAACAAGCTCCTGACTCAGGACGCTCAGTTGAATTCAGCGATCGAAGAGGCGCGCGTGATCGCACGTGGCAAAGAGAAGCCTGGTCGACCGCGAGGCAAGATAGAGTCAGTCCGCACTCCGGGCAAACAAACAACTGTCGATCTGCGGCGTCTGGCAAATGTCGGCCGCACTCTCAACGAGCAGGCTGTGACACTGAGGCAAGGACTGATCACAGCTTTGGGCCGTATATTCGAGCGGGGCGGGATGACTCGCGGGCAGTTCCTCAGGGCAGTTCGCACGTACGATAAGGCGTTCCCGAGAGAGAAGGCCGACGCTACTAAATTCAACATAGGTAAGCGTGGAGAGGACGCTGACGTGCGCTTGCGTGATGACATACGTGAACCACGTGACCGCAAGAACATCGCCCGTAACCGAGAGCTTGAGGGTAACCTTGTCGGTCCCGAAGACGCACCTGAAGGTGACGCGCGCATACAAGTTAAGCTCCCGTTCAGAGATCCAAAGCTAGGCCCTGTAACAGCCGAGGAGGTATTGGGGCGGCGAGAGGGCAAGCAGCTTGTCGACACCGACTCTGCCGCAGACGATACCAGTTTGGCGGGCAAGACACCGAGTGAGGCGCAGGAAGCACGGCGCGCTGCACGTGAAGCGTCAGTGCCCAAGGCAGACACCGAGGTATCGCAAAGTAAAGATCGCGGCAACATAAGAACGGAGACGAAGGACAAGCCGCAAGTAGAAATCATTACCAGCGGTATATCAACCGAGCTGGAGTTGGGTGCAGAGCTGGTCGCACTTGTTAAGCGCTTCACAAATCTGCTGACAAATAAAAAGACGCGCGTAACTATCGTTGAAACCAAAGACATGAACGTCGTTGAGAATCATCCAAATTCTTCTGAGCGATTGAGAGACATGACGGGCACGATCGACTTCATGATCATGGAAGCTATATCGCCCGCGTCAGTGATCTACGATGCTGAAACAAACGATGTCTTCATCTTCATCAATGACCTCTCGCGAAACAAAGCCCAGACCGTGGGATTTCTTATGCACGAGCTTGGTCACGTCGTACACTTCGATACGTGGGCACACCTAAACAAAGCAGAGCAAGACTCCTTATGGAACGCGTTCAAAGCAGACGTCGAAGCAGGACGCACTACTGGTGGGGCGCTGCAGGGTCAGGCTGCTATTGAAGGATTTGAAAATCTTGTTGATCCAGATACGCCGTCGGCACTGTCGATATTCGAGTTCCGTGAGTGGATGGCCGACCAGTTTGTTTTATGGACAACTGGACGTAGCAAACCTCGCGGTGTGCTTAAAACATTCCTCGAGGAATTGGGCGCAAAACTCAAGCAACTCTATGATTACATTCAACAAAATCCAGGACGTATGGGCAAGTTGAACGAGACTTATGCACAGTTCGCAGATGCGGTTGCGAGGAAAGCTGTTGGGTTAAATCCCCCCGGAGTAAATTACTTTGTGCGTGAAGGACCTGCTGGACGCGGGCTCAAAACGATAATGACCCAGATGGTGGCGGACCTACCAATCACAGACCTGACCGACATCGACGCAGCGATGGCCGAGCTAGCCGCGCTTGAAGAGGCCGATGCCGATATCATTGCTAGCGGTGTTGTTGCTATACCAGTTAACCAAAGAGCACAGTTGCAGAAACGCATTGCCAAGTACCCACAGCTCGTAAAAAATGTACAGGTGTTTAACAAGTGGGTGAAGAATGCGTGGGACCTGATACTGTCGCCGGCGACACACACCATGCGACAGATTGGTATCCGCGTTCCCGTCGCGAATGAGATCGCAAACATCTTTGGGCGCAACATCGGTAAGCCCAAGGACTCGCAGAATTACCACGACCGAACATCACAGATGAACGGCTCGTGGAGCGAAAAGTTTTTTATCATAACCAAAGGCATGACGCCAGCACAGAAGGAATCACTTGCTCGCAGGCTGCAAGCCCTCGACGGTACAAGCAACAAGCCGGAGACGTTGCGTGAGCAGCAGATGCGGAAGTTCTTTGACGACATGCTCGTGTATATACGTGAGTCTGGTCTGCCTGTAGCGAAGGTCAAGAACTACTTCCCGCGCGCGTTCAACTACGAGCTGCTCACGCTGGACGAGAATGAAATAGTTGCACACCTGCAAAAGAACCACGGCATGTCGCTGGACAATGCTCGTTCGTTCTACCAGTCAATGTCGTCACCAGAGATGCGAGCAGACCAAGCACTCGGTGAAACAGCGCCAGCATTCAAGGCCATGAGGTCTCGTACTCTGACGGATTCCTTCTTCGACAAGTATCAGAGCGACACGCTCGATGGCATCGTAACAAACTACATCAACTCCGCAGTCAAGCGCGCTGAGTACAACAGGTTCTTGGGAGAGAAGGCCCCACGTGGTGCCACTCGTGCAGACGACCTTAAGAAGAGCACGTGGGATCCGAAGGGCAAGCTGAACAGGTTCATGCTAAAGGCAAAAGATCAGGGCGCAACGGCGGACGACCTCAAGACCATGGGCATGTACATCGATGCTCAGCTCGGCATGCTCGGCCGCGATAACAAGATCGCTAAGAAAGGGCGCACAGCCATGGCTGCCATGGTCGCCTACCAGAACATGCGTGTTCTCCTATTCACCGTGTTCGCATCATTCCCTGACTTGATGGGGCCATCTATCCGGGCAGGCAGCATGACAGACGCGTTCAAGAGCCTCTCAGGTAAGATGTGGATGCTGATGCAAACAGATACTGACCTCGCAGACATGGCACGCGCGTACGGAATCATCTCGCGCGAGGCGTCGAACCACATCATGACAGAGTACGTGGACAACCACTTCATGCCCCCCACACTGCGCAGAATGAACGAGGCCTACTTCAAGTGGACCGGACTGAACTGGTACACTGACTTCACGCGCAAGATGGCGCTGGCTGTAGGCGTTGACTACGTGAAGAACATGGCTCGCCGCTCCGCGGATCCGAGCATAAGATCGCGCGAGCGAATCAAAGCGCAAGCCGCGCTCAAGGAGCTGGGGCTCACCAAGCAAGCTGTCGAAGCGTGGGTAGCAGACGGCGAGCAGGTGTGGGGCAGCCAGGCATACACCAAGACCGGCAAGGCTGCGCGAGCAGACCAAGCTGTGTCTGAGTCCCTCGTACAGTTCGTCAACGAATCAATTATGCGGCCGAACGCATCACAGCGGCCGATCCTGGCTTCACACCCGAACGCCATGCTCGTGTTCCACCTGAAAGGATACATGTTCTCCATGTACGAGGTCGTGGTCAAGCGCATGATGCACAACTTCAATTTGTCCAGCACTGACTACCAGTCTGCGGCGGCGCTCATGCCGGCGGTCGCAATACTCGGCCTGACAGCTGTTGGGTTGGAGCTGCGTGAGCTGCTACAGTATGCCTTCACCGGGCGCACCCCTCCGACCGACAGGATGGGTGGCTTGGAGTACGTTGGGACTTTGGTGGACCGCAGTGGACTACTGGGACAGAGCCAGATGGCATTCGACGGGGCCAGCGGCGACCTCATGTTCCTCGGCGGGCCGGCGATAGAACAGATCGGCAGCGCAGTGATGAATCCAAGCAGATTCAAGCTGTCCAGGGCTACGCCTGTGCTCAGTCAAATGCCCTCGCTGCGACAGTTCCTATAAGGTTGCAGCCCCTTACAGTACATAGGAAACTACCACTATGGCCAACGGAAACGGAAAAGCATCAGTCCTCGATATCGCCCACCGCATAGGAATATGGGGCGGGATGATCGCGATGTTCATCTACGTGCTGAACATTGGGCAATGGGTAGGTGCCGCTGACGAGAAGTTCAAGGACGCCGAGACTGTGGAGGAGAAGCAGGATGCTCTCATACTACAGGTCAATACTGTAGCCGTTCTCCAAGCAACGCAGACCACAGCCATCGAGGCCAATAAGACAGCCATCGAGACCAGCAGGAAGGAGATCCTGGAAGCCATTAAGGAGGCGAACGAGGACTAGCTATTGCAGCCCCCAGCGCTTTGAGAGACAATCATGCCTACATTTACAAAGGACTAAGACAATGACGTCGTTATCCCCGAACATTCTGCTCGACAGAGCTATCCAAGAGCGTATCGCTACTGCTCTGGAAACCTATCCGGCTCAAGTTGGCGCTGGTGGATTCACTGTTTCGTATGTCTTCCCCGCAAAGGACTTCGGCGCTGGCTGGACTGAAGATATTCAAAGCCCCGCTGGGCTCCGCGGCAAAGTTATGAACGTCGTGCTGACTAACGTCACGGAAGCGTTCGTAGGCACCACCTCAGTAGGTCCGGTCCTCGTTGGCATACAAGGCGGGGACGCTGACGCTTACGCAATCAGTGAAGCAATGACTGCGACGCTAAGTATAGCCAACGCAACTGAGAACCTGTCTGTTAGGATGGGCGTTGTTGGGGTGATCCCCGCCGCCGATGACATCCTCGTAACCGGCCCCATAAACGTCGGTGGCGCGATCACCGGCATCTGTGATGTCACAGTCACAATCAAATACTTCGTATAGGAAACGATCATGTCCACATCAGTTGATATCCAACTAGACCGAGCCATTCAGGATCGCATTGCTACTGCTCAAGAAGCTCGTACGCGTGACGACGGTCGAGGCGCCTTTAGCATCACTTACAAATTCGGCAACGCCGCAGCCATTGACTTCGGCGCTTCTAACACTTCAGTAATTGCCCCTCCAGCTGGACTCCGCGGCAGGATCGTATCGTGTGACGTCTATGACGTCACAGAACTGTTCAACGACTTGGCGGGCGCGGGCGCGCAGGGCGCCCACGTGCTGGTTGGTACTGCAGCTGATACCAATAAATACGCCTCGATACCGAATGCCACCACTGGTTTTGTCGAACTGGCTGCAGATGCAGGTGCAAACTTCGCTATCACTGACGGCGTGACGACTGTACTGCCTGCTGATACTGACATCTTGGTTTCATTCATTCAGTCTAATCACGCTGCGCCAGCTGGCAAAGCGTCCGTCTCACTCACAATCAACTTCTTCGTATAGGAAAATACAATGGGTAGCACAGGATCACAATTCGGATCAGCCGCAATCATCACCGATCGAGCGATCCAAGAACGAATCGCCACATCGGTTGAAGCTCAATTGGGCGGCACGCCGCTATACAGCGAAGTGGATGCATTCACCATCACGTACATCTTCCCCGCTCAGGACGTTGGCGCAGGCACCAAGACCGAACTCATCGAGGGTGTCGAAGGATTTCGTGGTACAGTCAGAGCCATCACCGTCTACGAGTGTACTGAGCTGTACTCTGGCGATGACGCCTATGTTGATATTGGTATCGCAGCTGGTAACCTTGATGCCTACATCGACGGCGCGGACTTCGGCGTTGCATTGGCTGTGGGCGGGTCACTTACATTGGACCTTACTGCTGGTGTGACTGGCACGATTCCAGTCGGCGAGAACATAGCCTGCACGTTCGCTACCCCTGATACAGGCTCTGATGGTATCGCGACCTACGCAGTAACGATCCAGTACTACCTATAGCGCGTACATGACATGGCCTTCAACAGAGCCCGGCTTGAAGATCACATCAAGCGAGCCGAGGCTCCTGATGGTAAGGCCATTCGCTTCCCTTATGAGGACTCTGTTGGGCTGATCACGATTGGTTGGGGCCGGAACCTTGATGGTAAGGGGCTCAGCCTCAAAGAGTGCCAGCTCCTGTTCGACAACGACCTCCACGACGCCCTCCAAGGTGCCGCCCTGCTCCCATATTGGGAACAGCTTGATGGCCCACGGCAGATGGTGGTCGTGGATATGATCTTCAACCTCGGGTTGACCCGGTTCTTGAAGTTCATAAAATTGAATAAGGCACTGCTAATTCAAGATTATTTGCGCGCGGCCCACGAAATGCTGGACTCAAAGTGGTACACTCAGGTTGGCCGACGAGCCAAGAAGCTAAGACGAATCATGCTCACAGGAGAGTGGACAGATGGCTGACGTAAGAGATAAAGTCAGGAAGAAACTAAGAATCGACGTTGCTGAAAAGCAGACTAAAGCTGCTGTAGATGCTACGAGGAAGAAGCTGAGAATCGACGTTGCTGAGAATAAGCTGGAGGCAATGCTTGCCAAGCTTAAGAAAAAGAAAAAGAAAAAGCACGGCGGACCAAGAACAGGAAGGTAGGAACAATGGCTGACTTAAAGAAAGCACTTTCGGGTATTGCATCCAGCACGGATAGAATCGCTGCGTTTGACGCTGCCGAGGAGGCTGAAGTCGAGGCTGTTGATCCGATCGATGTTGCGGATCCGCAAGTAGTTGAAGAGGGCATAGGGATGGGCGTGCCCGCGTTCAACAGTGCAGACGCTGCAAAAAGGCAGATGCTCCTGAACAGGATGAAGGCTCTTAAAGCGCGCCCCGACTTACAGGCCCGCATTGCTTTGCAGATCAAAGCAATGGACGATGCTGCAAGGGCTCTCGCAGCTGAATAAGGAGACACCATGGCAGACTTATCACCAGCAGCGGCAAACATAGTTGCTGACTACCAAGCAAAGATCAAGACAGGCGTAGCCGCCGAAGCAATCAGTGCAGGCGAAGCCCTGTATATTGACTCGACCGACGACGACGAGCTGGCGCTGGCAAAGCACGACGGTACTGAGGCTGAGGCCCAGGCTGTAGGCATTGCTATTGCTGATGCAGCTAACGGTGCCACCGTGACGTACATCACGGAAGGCGAGCTAGCACTCGGCTCCATACTGACCGCCGGTGTGGTCTATGGGCTGAGCGCGACGTACGGTGCTGTCGCTCCGATCACAGACACTGGCTCTTCTGACTACGTGACCGTCCTCGGTGTGGCGAAGTCGGCCGGAACCCTAGAAGTCAAGATCATCATCAGCGGCGCCACTCTGGCGTAGTCTCATGAGCTTCCGAGAAAAGCTCAATTCCCGCAAGTTGTGCATGGCAGCGGGATGCATCCTCATAGCCACTGTGTTACTTGTCGCTGAGAGCATAGAAGCTGAGCACTGGGTCACCGTGGTGATCACCGTGGCCGGCGCATACATGGCAACCCAAGCATGGGTGGACAAAGGCAATGGCTGAGAGAAAAACTTGACGACGTGAGAAAATAACATGAATATATTTAAGAAATTGCTTTACATCCTCAGCTGGATACCACTGGGCATCCTGAACTTCGCACTGCTCTTGGTGGGCATCCCCATTGTCGCGCTCTTCGCTGGCCTTGACCAGACAGAGTGGCCACGCTGGACGTGGCTCTGGCAGAACGAGGAAGACGCCGGCGAACCGTGGTGGTACATAAAGAGATTCCCTGATGGCTCCCCTTGGCTGCGCATACGCCTCGGTGAGAACATGGGGGGCTTCGATCCGAACTACCTGATCGTGTTCGCCCGCCACAACAAGTGGGTACGCCAGTGGAAGTATTCAGCGTTCCGCAACCCGGTCAACAACCACCGCTTCCTAATCACAGAGCCAACGGAATACAATTCAGTCGGTCACCCCGGCGCGTTCGAAGCTGAGCCGCAGACGCTACTGCTAGGGAAGAGACGCTCGTGCTCGGGCTGGCGATGGTCAGGGTTCTTCGCAGGGTACAAGCGTACGTGGCTCAAGGGTCCTGGAAAATACTCAGAGATTTATTTTGGTTGGAAGGTGGGCAGCGAAGTGCCCGGCTTAGGATTTACGGTGCAGCTGCGATTCAATCGAGACTACGTGGCGTATTTATAATGAGTAAAATCATAGGGTTGCTGTTCAAATCCGCAATTGGTCGCTGGGTAACTGGGGGATTAGTCATTTTGTTACTAGGTAGCGCGGGGCTGATGTGGCATAATCACAAGCAGGGATTGCGCGAAGAAGGAAAACAAGAATGCATACAGGCAGTCAACCAAGAAACTCTTACGATACTGCAGGAACAGCTTGCCGCGGAGCGGGCTGTAAATGTAGAGCTAGTGAAGTTGGGTGTCGCCAGAAACGCTGTGAATGCGGAGGCGACTGCCCGACACCGAAGTGCGGAGGCCAAGGTGTCGGAATTGAAAAGACAAATAGCGGAGCAGGAACAGAATGATGAACCATACAATGCGTGGGCTAACACTCCTCTTCCTGCTGGTGTTGCTGCAAGGCTGCAGCTCCTCAGCGCCGGAGATAATTAGAGTTCCATACGAGAGGACTATCGTTGAAAAAGTCTACGCCCCCGAAGCGCTTCTGGAACCGTGCGCCGTCCCTGACTTGGTTGCGCTCGAAACCAACAAAGATATTGAGACCGCCCTCGGGGAAGCTATTGTTTCTCTCGAAACGTGCAACAAGGATAAAGAGCGCATCCGAGAGTGGGAAGCCGAGTAAGCCATGAATTTCGTTAGGGATTTCTGGGACATCATCTGGGAAGTTCTCGGGTGGTTCCAAGTGATCACGTTCCTCGACGAGTGGGAAGAAGGCGTTGTCCTCCAGCGTGGCATCTACCGTCGCACTGTGAAGAAAGGCTGGTGGCTGCACTGCCCACTAGAGATCGACGAGTTCCACACGATGAACGTCAGGCCCACTGCCATGGAGCTGGCAGAGCAGGCACTCACGACGCGCGACAACAAGAAGATCATTTGTCGCGGCGTACTCATGTGGGCCATCTTCGATATCAAGAAATGCATCCTCGACGTGGAGGATGCCAGCGACTCACTCAATGATCTCGCTGTGGGTATCATCCAAGAGCAGGTTGAGATGCAGGACTGGGGATATATCCGGAGCCCTGAGTTCCGTGCTGACGTGAAGAAAGCACTGCAACGACACGCTCGTGTGTGGGGTATCAGCGTGAAGAAATTCAAGTTCCAAGACCTCGTCTTGGCTGACTCACACAAGGTATTCGGAGGACTGGCAGAATGAGATTCAGGCGGCGAGAGCCCTACCGGTGGCGCAAAGGCGACTGGTTCCTCGACAAGAAGTCCAAGAAGGTACGCACGTGGCCACTGAAGCTGGGGATCATCCTCCTTGGCGGCTACAGCCTGTTCATGACAGGCAATGAGATCTACCGAGCGGCCAACGAAGAGGGCTACGAGCGAGGGATCAATAAAGGCTACCGGGCGGGCCACAAAGCGGGCCAAGAGTCAGTGGCGTGCCCACAGCCGTGGCAGACAAGTATGGCAGCCCCTGCCATAATCGACTAAGCTCTCTATAGGTAACCCACCGGACAAATTAGCATGGCCAGAAATAAAGCAGGATTCAGTATCAACTCACTCGACCCCAGGTTGCTCGCTGCGGCTGGCCGTGTCGATGGCGTCACATCTATTGTTACGCAGGGCGTTAATGCAGCCGTAGGCACAGCGTATGAAGACGTGTGGATACCCGGCGGGACGTTGGTTCACTTGACCGCGGCCACTGTTCTTGAGCTGGCGTCGTCTGATAACACACAGGACAAAGCCGCTGGTGCAGGCGCACTCACCGTGCAGATAAGGGGCTGGGATGGCGACTATGCGGAGCTGAACGAAACGATGACGATGAACGGCACCACGATGCTAACCACCACTGGTTTGTTCTTGGGCGTTAACTCTGCGCGGGTCCTGACTGCCGGCTCCGAGCTAGATCCCAAGGGCATTATCGATATCGCTGATGACGCCACTACTTGGGTAGCTGGTGTCAACCAAGACGCCACTAAGACTGTGGCATATCTCCCCGCTGGTGCCGTCGAGACGCAGCAGGCCTTCTACATGGTGCCTGCCGGCTTCACCGGCTACCTGACTGGCGTGCATGTGACCCCAGCGCCCGGCAAAACTATAACGTACCGCTTGCGGGCGTACGACTTTGCAGGCTCCACCGAGCGCACGGTGCACGAAGGTGTCGTGCCCGACGGCATCGAACTTGACAAAGCCCTCCCATTCATACCAATCGCTGAGAAGACTCTGCTCCGCTTACAGGCCAAAGTGAGTGCCACCACTGCTTTGGTAGCAGGTGGATTCGAAATGACTTTGATAGACAACTCCAAGGTATAAGGCATGTCAGAAGTAATCGCAATTGCCACGACCGTAACCACGGACACGAACACAGACTACACAGTTCCGATGGCCTACGGTCACCCGGAACTATTTCTGCAGGTCGATATCAGCGGCACGTATACCATACAGATCCTCGGCAAGCTGCATGCAGACGCCTCATACGTTGAGGTCGTTGCAGCGGCGACGGCCAGCTACATCCAGCCAATTGCGTTCATGCCGTACCTGCGTATCACCACTTCGGGAGGAGCCGACACGCCCATCATGAGCGCGTGGATTATGATCGGAGACACACCGTAATGGAAGTAATCACGGTCGTAGATGCCACAGTTGATGACGAGACCAACGACGTCACGTTGCCGACTGCCTATGAGCACTCGGAAATGATTATTCAGGTCGAGATCTCAGGCACGTTTACCGTGCAGGTGCTCGGCAAGATACACGCGTCAGCCACGTACATCGAGCTGATCGCTGAGGGGACAGTTAACGTACTCCAACCGCTGGCGTACATGCCGTACATCCGCGTCATCACTTCGGGCGGAGCCGCCACACCTATCTGTAGCGTGTACGCACTGATTGGCGACGCCCCATAGCAAGGGGGGGATCATGCCTCTCACCTTCACAGTAGCTCGTGGCCTTACCCGAGAAGTGACCCGAAGCCTCACTCGTGCTAGCGGTGGCGGCGGAGCCAGCCCCTTTGACAGCGTCGTGTTGCTGCTCGACTTCGCTGGGGCCGATGAGGCGACAGACATTACCGACCTGTCCAACTCTGCGCACGTAGAATCAATGGACGGGGCGGCTCAAGTAGATACCGGCCTGACGTTCTTGGGTGAGAACACTATACTCTCTCTTAATAACGCCGACGTAATAGTGTACCCGGACTCAGCGGATTGGGATTTCGGCACTGGCGACTTCACTATAGAATTTGGGTGGTACTTCGCCGGTTCAGTTCCGGCTTGGGCGGCACCTATGGGTGGTGGATCAGGTACTACCGGGTGGAGCATAGTCCATCAGAACGGGATACCGCAAATCCGATGGACAAACGGAGTTACCTTAGTTAAGACAGAGACTTGGGCACCTGTGCATAGCACTTGGTATCACTTCGTCGTTTGTCGAGAAGGTACAAACTTGCGCATCTTCGTAGATGGTGTGCAGCTAGGCACCCCGACTACGGACTCTACTAACATCACCGGAGCGACCGGCTTGCACCTCATGGAACAGCTCGCCGCTACCAACACATTCGACGGGAGCATAGGCGCTGTCCGCATCGCTAAAGGGCATGCGTTCTACACAGAGAACTTTACCGCTCCCACGGAATTCTACCCAACCTCCTAGAGGGCCAGCTATGTCCCTCACCCCACCAGTGACGCGCTCACTTACTCGGGAAGTGACCCGAAGCCTCATTCGTGCGACCGGCGGCGGCGGCGCCAGCGATCCCTTTTTTGACAACGTCGTGCTGCTGCTTGACTTTGCGGGGGCCGACGAAGCCCAAGCGGCTACTGACCTGTCCAACAGTCCCCACGTAATTACTTTCAGCAGCGACGCCGAACTCGATGCTGACCTGCCATTCATAGGCGAGAACAGCTTACTTTTACCAGGATTCGATGAGCTAACTGCTCCCAACCACGCTGATTGGGATTTCGGTACTGGCGACTTCTGCATTGAGTTCGGCGCCAGATGGGCAGCGGAGACGATCCCTGGGGACGTGGTTATATCGGGCTCTGTGCCTTCTACAAATCCCGGCTGGTACATATACGCAACCGGAACCACGCTGCGGCTAACGGTAAACAACGGGATCTTAACGCAGGAAAATCACGGGATGACAGGACAAACGTGGTACCACCTGGCTGTGTGCCGGATAGGTACGGACTTACGAATGTTTGTCGATGGCGTACAGATCGGTAGCGGTGTCACAGATTCTACCAATATTCTACAGTCGTCGGGTGTGCTAATGATAGGCGCCTTGCAGGAGCACAACGCTGCGATGGATGGCAATATAGGAGCGCTACGCATAACCAAGGGCGCAGGACGGTACGCAGAAAACTTCACTCCGCCGACAGAATTCTACCCCCGCTCCTAGACGAAACCCTCAGGATGTAGTAGTGTTGGGGGGTAATGAAAAAGCTCACTCAAATCGTCATAGCTATTCAGTTTGTGCTGATGCTGGCTCACTGTGCAACCTCAACCGACGAGCTGTACAGCGAGTATACTGCCTGTCGCGATCAGACCCTGCATCCCAAGATAACTGAGGCCGGCATCGTCATGGTCCACAAAGATGGCACTCCCATCATGGTGTACGATACAGGCGCTTGCTCTGACGAACTGGTCAAGTGGGAAAAGGCCCACGCTATGAAAGAAAAGCGTCGGCGCGAACGAGAGGCCTATCAAGCTGCAGTAAACGCTTGTGGTGATAACCAAGCGCTGGTCTGTTATTCACGTGGTGCGACGAAATGTATTGGCAGAGACGGGCGCCTTGATTCACGCTGCGTTTGCGAATGCCAGAACCCACGCGCTCTATTTAATGGCATTTGGTAGGCCCACGGACAGTCACTAAGTAAAAAATTTTTAAGCGGCCGTTGGCGTTGGGGGGATGTCAGTGTCAAACTCTTCATCTTCCAGTACAGGCATCACTTTCAGGAGTTTGGTGGTGGGGGTACCATCAGGTTTGTTGCCCTGCTTCTGCAGGTGACGAGCTATCTTGTCAGCCTCTTGTATGTTGTCTGCGTCGATGATCCGCTCGTGTGGGAGCAGTAGGTGAACTGTGTACTTCATGGGTTGGCCTCCCGGAATGCTTTGCAGAATCCTGGCGGTGAGGCGGCGCGCAGGTTCGCTCGCTCCGGACCCGGAGCCATATTGTGCATCTTGGATCCTTCGGTGGGTTCAACCCACGCTGATTGTAATTTGATAGGCATGACGTACTTGCCCCACAGACACGTGCGCTTGGTGTAGGGGTCGCCATACTCATTGGGCTGGTACGTGTGTTGCCACGGTCCCAGCCATCTTGTGAGGCGCCCGACGGGGTTCTCTAACACCCACCACTCGGGGTCGTGCACCATAATGATCCGCATGCATGCGTCGACGAGGGCCAGACCTTCCAGCAGGGGAGCTTCGCCTTTGTCCTTCCACCATCTAGCTCCGCTGCCCGCGAATTCAGTGCACATGGGTTGGGCGATGACCCCATGAACATTTGTCGTACGTTCGAAGAGCCGTACATTTGCTCGGGGATCGCGCTGAAGATCCACATAGACAACTTCGTACTCGTCTTCATACTGTCCTCCCCATACTCCAGTGCGGTCGCAGAGCGATAGGATCTTCTTCATGACCGGATGTCATCCAAAACTGTTTGCACCGAGGCAGCTAGGTCGTCGAGCGTTCCAACGTTTTTGATCGTGTACACACCGACCATGTACTGATCGAGTCCACGTTCCGACGGGTGCTCTACACCGAGTCCTGCACCAGGACGAACAACTTTTATGATGTGCCCTCCAAGTGATTGGATGCGCAGTGCCTCGTTGTCGAAGCGCACGTCAGTAACTGCTAGGTTCTCGTTGAGTGCTTGCGGCTCTGTCAGTAACCGGTCTATCCACATGTCCTCGTGTACGCATAGGCGCCCCCACTCAGTACCGATGGTCTGCGCCAGCTGCCGTGGTGACTTGCGGTACAACGGAATCTCTGTCTCTCTCCACACCCGGTCGTCCCACAGATCTATGTGTTTGTTGAGCAGCTTACAGATCATTTCCTTGATAGGGTAAGCGAGCGCCAACAGCGCGTAGCCGTGGTTGTGCTTCAAGATTGTTCCAACAGCGTCTTTCCCCGAGCCAGCTTCGCCGGCAAGTCCAATCAGCATTCTTATTCTCCTTATAGCTATACATAATAGCGTGTGCTGTGTACATTTAGGTTGACAGACCTCGTTCCACACTGACGAAGAGTATTCTTCTCGGTCTGCCAGGCACGGCAAGTAGCTCTTACTGTGGCACGCCGTGTTGCCTCTCATGAAATGGTTTGTCTATCTTCGTTCCATTCTGCGGACTTGATCTTCATGTAGCCAGCGAGCTGGATACCTGATCGTGCTCTCGGCTTGGGCTTCATACACGCGGCCCATACGCGAGCAACTACGATGTCTTCACAGGCTGTGAAACGTTTCAGGTACTCCTCGCACTCTCCCCAAGATTTTAACACATGCCAGCCGGATTGATAAGTGTGCCCAGAGGACTGCTTGCCGGGGTTACATACCGTCTTCTTTACAGCGCGAAGCGTCTTGTCCAGAGCGAGGGTGCGGCTCCCGTGGAAGCCGTGGAACAGCGTCTTCGGCTCACCGCCGGGGCCGACACGCAGCAGGCGAAAGGCTGGGCGTAATCTCATGACGCTGCCCAGTACGCTTGGTCGAGGAAATCGTGAGCACCCATTACGCTGCGACCTTCAATGCCTTGGCGAATGCCTGCTTCTTCAAGCGGGCGCCATCCCCAAAGGCAGCTGAGTTGAACCGGGTGCCATTGTTCTGTGCACGTCGGCCGTGGTCCGTGAAGTAGGACACCGCGTTGACCAGACCCCAGGTTGTGTTCTTCGAGGTCATGTACTGCGAGCCGGGAGCTGACTCGTAGAACGAGAGCAACTTCTTGACGTTCTGCAGCTGCTTGCCTTCTGCAGCTTCGTCCTCTGTCACACCCATCAGCTCCAAGAAGAACTCGATGGCCTGCTTCTTCGTCACTCTGTAGTCAGCCAGCTGGATGACGTTGTCTTGGAATTGTGACCAGCCTGCAGTCAGGCCAAGCTGTCCTTTCACGTCCGCTGATACGAACTCAGTGGTGTGGGGAACGCGCACGATACCCTCTGTCTGGTTCTCTCCGCGGGATAGCGAGAAGCTCAGCGTGTTGTTACACACGACGCGGATCGAAGTGAACTGTGCAGTGGTCGCCGACGAGCCATCGTAGCTGGTAGTAAGCAGCAGGTACGCGATCATTTGATCCAAGCCCTTGAGCTTGAACTCCTTCCCTGTCTCTGCGAGCGCCCAGATGCGTTTGCCGTCAGCTAGTGCGCCAGCGGTGTGCATCTTGAAGCCTTCGTCCTTCACGAGGGATTCGAAGAACTCCATGCACTCCCTCGGTTGGATCGGCTTATACCGGTCGCTAACGATGGACAGACATGCGTCCACGTCGTCACGGACCAGCGCCTTGCGACCCTTGATCGGCATGTGTTTCGGAGGTATAGCGGGCGTTCCAAGGTCCGCATCGAATATGCCCGGAACTGCCTCGACGAACGGTGTCACCCATCCTACCGGGCGTTCAAGCACGGTGTAGTTGAGACCAGCTGCGATGATCCACTGATCGATGGTCTGATCAGGTGGCATTACCGTTCCGTATCCGTGCCACGGCTTCTCGCCTGTATAGGCTATCGCCGGCGCATTTTTCGTAAAATCCAAGTCATGCATGAGAGTTTCTCCTTTCGGTTGTAAATTTTGTCGTAGTTATCATCATACTGTTGCTTCGGGCATTTGCGGGGTCGGCGCTTGCTTGTCTTGCCCATGCTCTATGAACCTCTTCGTGCGGTTACCGTGGGCCTGGATGACGACATTTGATCTAAGGCCTCTTCGACCGCCATCACAAGTCTTGCATGCGATGCAGGCAAGTAGGTGGTTGGCTTCATCCGAGGCGGGGCAGGTAACTTCGTTATGAAGCTCTCTATCTCCGGCCAAGCTAGATACTCTAAAGGTACGCCACCCGCGCTCGATAGCAGCTCTTCCATCCTCGATCGAATCGCAGCTGGCCATACAGAAGTGTTGATAGCGGTCATCGCAGTACTTCCAGGCGTGAGTGTATCCGGTATACATATCCACATCTTTGGTGATCTCCTCAAGAGTTGATAAAGGAAGCGCGGCTGGGTCACCGTACGCACCTAAGCGTAGTGCTTTCCCCTGCAACAGCAGCGGATCATACGGTGGGTACGAGCCACGCTTCCAAGCTGCCCAGACCGACCGCGGTCCTTGAAAGGCTTGTACATAGCACCACTTGTTGCGGGCGGGGCAGTCGCCGCACACCGATGCGTCCTTACCGGACTTCACCGCGTGGTGTGGTGCTTCGTCTTGATGCAGGATCCATAGCTGAGCCATAGCTCCTGTTTTAGGGTTACTACTTGGTGACGTCAGGCCAGTGATGATCCCAACTATAGGGTCACCGTTGAGCATAGAAGGACCGTCGTAGACAATCATTATTATTATTCTCCAGACAAAAAAATGCCCCGCCGAAGCGGGGCCAGTCGTACCGGCGGGGGGCACCGGTGTGCCTAGCCGCTCTCAATGGCAGCCTTGACAAATTCTGCTCCTTCTTTTGTACTGAAGTCACCTATGCAGATGTACGTCAGATTTGCTAGCTTGCCGAACAGTGACCAGAAGTCAGCTAACTCTGCAGCGCAGGTTTCGCAGCATTCTCCAAGGTCAATGAGCGGACGAATTTCGTACGAGATAAATCGCTGAATCGGCACCGTTTTTCTACCTTCTTAGTATGTTTGGATCGATGGATTGGCGTTCTCGAATGGAGGCGGCGGTGGCACCCAACGTCGGGTGGGACACAAGCTTTCTCCGGCGATCTTTGCGCTCTTTCGGAATGGTGAGTAGATACTCTTCCAGCTCATCCAAGGCAGCTTGTGCCTCGATGAACGTTGGGTAGTATCCTTTTAGGTACGCAACCTTGTTGTGGTATTTCCTTACGCGGAAGCGCTGCTTGGGCGCCTCATACCAGATCCCTCTGGGCAATATAGTTGTCATTGTACTGCTTCCCTGTACGCTGGCCGAGCGACCAGCTTCTTCCTATAGTTATCGACACGGGTAGGCAAAGCCTTTGGTAGAGCGCTGCTCGTTTGTAGCCAAGCACCGGCGTATACATCCGCGAGGGAGAACTCACGGCCGACGAGGTACTCGTTTCCTCGTAGCATTGAGTCGAGGTCAGACACTATGCTGTGTCCGTTCTCAGTCTCACGTATCAGTGTGCAGATCTGTCGGATCTGACCGCGGAGTTGCGGATCAGATGGCAACAGCTCTTCGCCGGGGTACCTCTCTTGCAGGTACTGTAGCACTACATTGTGGTCGAACAGCGCAAGGCTCCTATCCTGAAAGTATGGAAGCCGTACTGTGTTTCGGGGGCTCGCAATGAGCGTCCTGATAGCAACGGGGCATTCTTTTTCCAGTGCTATCCATCGGAGAACTACTGAGTCGAACGAGTCCTCGTCAGTGTAGAGTGTGGCATCCATGGGGGCTACTTTAACACAGGGGGCTGTATTTCGCCAAGCAATTCAACCAAGCGGTTCGCAATATCCTTCGTAGATACCGCTCGCGCGAGGAAACCTCCCTTGGATATAGTCGATCCTTTCCACGATAAACCTTCCAGAAAAACGTGGCCTTCCGATGAGCCGATCAAAACACCGACGTGCCGGCCCTCCAAGTATCTCTCTTCTAACCACTGCGATTGCAGTGTAGTCAGAAGCTTCTCCGGCTGAATCACAGCAGGTAAAGACTTCAGATATTTGTTTTCCATCCACAGGTCTTGCTCCGAGCCTGAGAGCCAGGCGTCTGGCACTCCCTGAACAAAGTTCAGGTTGAGTTTCAGCGCGTACACTCGTGGTACGAGTTTCTTGCGCAGTGATTGCCAGAAGCCTGACTCATTCATAATAAGTGAGACCTAAGTAGCCCTGTGCACCGTTATCTACTCACTTGAGTTCTAGGGTAAGGTCTCGTCCCGCCATCAAAGGGTAGGCGTCCCCATATCTGAGGTGTTTAATCCCTTGATGACTAGCTTCCTTTGGTTTCCAAGTCGATCTTGCGTGTCAGCATGTCCGACCAGCGTTCCTTCAGTGCCCATGCTAAGTTGACATCGTTGTGCTTACTGACAAACGAGAACTGTAACAGCGGGTACGACTGGTGCTTGTCGAACTGCACCTTGGTGATCACCTGCACTGGCAGGAGACCATGCTCATTCTTCAACCTGCTGACGTAGGAGTCGAAGTTCTTGAGGCCACCCGGTGACACATACATCGTCATGGGCTCAGTGTCTTCATCGAGCTTCGCCGGTGCGACAAGCAAGCGACGCTGGTTCTTGCAAGCCTTGCCTCTGCCTGTCGGTGCTGAGCCCCATTCGTTCTGCGGGCAAGTCTTACAGTCCTTTCCTTGAGGCCCTTCTACCGTGCCATCCGGCACCAGCAGACCGCTCTCTGGTTTGTCACGCCCAATCGCAAAGCAGTTGGGCTGCTGTGGATTACCCGCGTTGTACACGCCGGGGTAGTGACACATGAACCAGATGAAATCAAGGACCACCACTTCTATCGGGCCGGGTTCAGACTGCCCGTCTGGCAAGGTGAACTTCTTGTCCTTGAGTTGAATCTTGTTGGATGGAAGGGCGCCGAGTTGCTTGCCCTGTTCCGCCAGCTCTTTCTTGATCTGGTCCTCGACACTTACTGGGAGGTTCTTCGTCTCTTCTTTTGGTTTACTCATCCGGCTTTCCTCAGTGAAATTGTTCGCTGCTCATAGGCATCAATGCCTGGTATCTTCTCGCCCGAGGAGTTAAGCTCTCGGAACGCCGCTGCCGCGGGTCTACGTTGTAGCAAGTGAAATCCTTGGGTGTCGACAATGTGTTGCCACAGAGCATCCCAGTCCACTACATTCGGAAGGATAGTCTTTGTTATTGTCGCAGTCCCATCGTCACTTGCGGCCTGCTTCATTCCTTGACTGTCCAATCGCTGGAGTAGTTCCATTTCCAAGGAGCGCCACTCTGCGATCAGGTCCTTGTCCCGGCCGGAGATGCGCCTTCGCTCATCCCGTACTGAGACCATGCGTGCGATTATATCACCCGTTGACAGGGGTGTCATGTCTTCTTCTTGTTTCTTTTCAACGGTTTCGGCCATCGTTATCTCCTAGGTCTGTAAAAGGTCCAGCAGCAGCTGCATGGACGTGAGCTTCTTGCCCAGCTTGGCGTAGACGTTCTCGTCGTACGTATTTCTGGCAATGATATGGATGGTCTCTGTCTTCCGTGTCTGCCCGGAGCGATAGATCCTATGGTTGAGCTGCTTGTAGAACTCAGCATTGTACGTCGGCGACGTCCAGATGGTGGTCGTTCCCTTGGTCAGTGTCAGCCCATGCCCCCCGGACTGAGGGTGAGCATAAATGTCGTCGATCTCACCGGCTTGGAACAAATTGACCGCTTCGATGCGGTGCTTGTCAAGGACAGTGCCGTCTATTATCCGGTACTTGCGGCCACGTTTGGTCGCGGCCTTCTCTAGGCCCAACCTCTGATGGCGCCAGTTGAACGCAACCACGCACTGCTCTCTGGCCTCAGCCAGATCCATCACCAGCTCGTAGCGCCCGTCGTCGAGGACCACGTGGGGGTTCTCGCTGTCCGGGCTCAGCAGGTTGGTGTACACAGCGCCCGACGCTATCTGCATGAGCTTCTGATGTACCGCTGAGGCATGTACTGCGGTCAGCAGCTGCCCACTGTCGAGGAGGGTAGCAGCCATGTCGACCATGCTGTCGTAGTGTTTGCGTAGTGCCGGCGGTAGGTCGATGTAGTACTCGGTCACCTTGTTCGGGGGGATGTCCACGCACTCCTCAAACTTGTGTCGGATGGAGAACGCGTCGATGCGATCGTAGACCACGACCTCTGAGCCTGCCTTGTCTTCCCATGTAAGGTGGTTGATGCTTGGCCCCGTCTGTCTTGGCTCGCACACGATCGATCGGAACTTCCAGAAGCTCGTGCCCAATGCCTTTCCATCGTCCAAGAGCTTGACCTGGTGCCACAGCTCGGTGATTGAGTTCGGGTTGGGTGTGCCGGTCATGCACTCTCGATACTGCATCTTCTTGGCCAGCCCATAGGCTGCCTTGGAGCGTTGCGTGTTGGCGTGCTTGTACGCTGTGCTCTCGTCGATGATGATCGTGTCGAAGTCATCCCAGTATTTCTTGGGGATGTTCTTCGTGTTCAGCAGCCACTTGGCAGCATCGTGGTTGGTGATGTAGATGTCGACGTCGTGATCTAGAAAGGCCTTCTTGCGGTTTGTGGCATAGGCGACCATGTACGACGTGCCGGGGAAGAACTTGTCGATCTCATTCCCCCACGCAGGCTGTAGTATAGACTTAGGAGCGAGTACCAAGCATTTTTTGCCGCCAGCAGTGCGCCTCTCGATAAATGCAGCAAGTGCCGGCCGCGTTTTAGCAGTGCCAGGATCTGAAGTGTCGAAAAAGCGGTCCTGTTCGCGTAGTAATGCAAGCGTCTTGTTTTGGTGTTCATAGTAGGGGGGTATCTCCCTGATAAAATCTTTGATGTTAGCCACTAAAAGTCTCCCTCGGCACATTGCAGTGCGACCAGCCCTTCCTCACGCCACATGTTTACGACGCGACCCCTGTCTTCGAGAGCAATCGTCGGCACGAGTACGTTCTTTGGTAGAATAATTCTCCCTTCACGCATGTCGCGGAGCCACGTTCGTTTTATCTCAGTGTCAGCCGTGTGGTCCCCGTGCTTGCGCATGAGGATCAGGTCCCAGGGAATTTTGTACTTCTCCAACCACTCGATCGTCTGCTCCCGCACCAAAGAACTTCGCCCCGTAATCAATATTATCCCCCACCCCGCGGCTCGTAACGTACGCACGAGCGCGCAGGTAGGTTCAATTGGATCGTCCTTGTCCATGTTCGCGTAGAAGGAGTCCCAGTCTGCTTTGAAGGTGGCCTCCTTGTCGCTTTCGAACTGCGTGATAAAGTGTAGCCGCGCAGAACAGTCAGCGATCGTACCGTCTATGTCGACGATTATTGTTGGCTTTGGCTCAGTCATTCTCACTCCTTATAGAAGGCGTCCCACACATGCTCTTCTATTATTTCAAGACCATCAAGTACAGCAGTGCAGGCAGCTGCTAGCTCGGGGCTTTTGGGTCTGTACAGATAGGGCTCGTCTCCTCGGCTGGGGGTGAACTCTTGTCCTTCCCTGCGTTCAGCAGTATCTCGACCAGCTCTGCCTGCAGTCCCCGGCGAACCGTGCCCAGCTTCGCTAGGAGGGTGATCTCCGTTTCCTGCAGCTCTTCCAGCTCCGCCATCTTCTCCAGTGCTGCTACTGACTCCGCTGGTACGTCGGCCGAGACTTTGCCGGTCAGGAAGTCGTTGATCTCTTCCTGCCCTGCGTCGCTCTCCAAGAGCGCGATGAATTCCTTCGAGTCCTCCGGACCCAGCTCCACTGCTTTCATTCCCATGTTGTTCTCCTGCTTGTATTAACGTTTGAATGTGTCCTTCGCACAACTTAGTAACTTCTTTCCGAGATACCATGCGGCAATTCTCGGCACCATCTAGCGAATTCGCTAAGTGATCTCGTTCTAAGTCACTAAGTTCGATGTGAATTATTGTTTTCAAAACTGGTCTCCAATTTTACAACTTTTTCTGTCCTAGGGGGGGCTGTTTTTAGTGACCTGCTCCCGCATTAGTTCTTCGACTTCGTCGATGACTGCTTCCGCCTCTGAAAATAGCGCCCATGTGCCCACAAGAGAGTCTTCCATCTCTTCACCCAACGGGTACAGGTCAACGACGACACCTTCGTCCGTACGTCGTACGTACACGCTGATGTTGTCAACAGTGATCCATACTGAGGTGTGCTCTTCTTTGAGCACATAGTCTGACTCGCCTTCACGTTTCAGTGCTTTGCTCATGGTCTAAATCCCTTCGTGAGTTCCCTGTATTCAGCTTTTGCTCGCTGCTCGATGTCTTTACAAAAGTCGAAGTCCAATGTGCCGCCAGATTTAAGGCGCTCTTGTATGTTCGGACCATAATATCGATCCCACAAAAGAAACCACGTAATCTGAAGTGGTGTCATCTGCAGTATGTCAATCATGCCGACAAGTCCATCAGTGTCGGCCGCGTGAAGCCCGGTGGGTGCATCTTCGCTATCCACTTGCGTTCCACTTTGGTGACGTCGTTTGAGATCTCGCAGTCAACGTCCACGGATTGCTTGGTGCGCTCCGCGAGGGCACTTGCGTAGTTTGCAGCGTTCTCAAATCTAGTGAATGTCGTGCCCGCGACTATGTATTTTGTCGTCATGATTTGCTCCTGTGCTCAATATCGCTACACACGTAGCGATTTGTAAGAAGTTGCGGCGGATGCACAGCTTGGCATATGAAACGCTCGGGATGGGGCGCGGAGAGGACCAAGCTGCGCGGTACGTATACGACGCCGCCGCGCGCCGACGGAGGTTTCCTCTCCTTACAAGGTGTTGAACGTGTCCTCTTTGAAGTCGGCCGGGTTGAACGCGGCGAACTCTTGCAGCGCTATTAATGCAGCGTGTTGGTCACCAAGCACGATTGCATCTTCGACAGCATTTGCTTTTTCGTTGACTATGTCTCGTAGCCTCGAATAGGCTGCAAACTCTGCGTCGTACCGAGTTTTCTCAGCTGTTCGCGCTTTGGCGAATGCATACTCGAGAACGATGCTTTCAAAGTTTGGTTTACTGTAGGAAGAAGTTTCCTGTGAGTACTGATCTGCCCACTCTTGTGCGAATCGTTGCAGCTGTACGCCGGAAAACTTTACTTCACCAGTACGTAACCCATTGACCAAGTCGCGAGTGTTGTACGCCTTTTGGTTTACAGGAGCTTTACCGATCAGGTTAGCCTTTATACTACGTACGCGTGCTCGTGCGTGGTCAATTTGACCCATCATCATTTTAGGCATTATGCTATTCCTTTCGTTATTTTAGGCTTTTCGCCAAGTAAGTTGCCCGGTTTTATGCCGCTCCGGGCTAGCTGCTTCGAATTCAGATAGAAACAAACCTGATAATTTCCCAACGTCTTGGACTTTGCAGGTCTTACTCGCCAGTACCACCGCCCAGCGGCCCCAGGTTGTTCCATAAGTGACTTCATCGTTAGCGACTTATAGATTGTCCACGCCACTACATGGACAGCCGATTCGGATTTGGTGTAGAGGGAGGGAGTCGAACCCCCACGGATGAACCGACCACGGGGTTACAGCCCGGTACCCTTCCTATTGGGTGTCCTCTACTAGACGCCCCATTTGCAGGAGCTATCGCCGTGCTGCGGGCCGTATGGGCACCACATGCACGTGATCTTGTTCGGGTTGGGTGGGAACTCTTCCGCGGTCGTCATCTTGAGGGCGCGCTCGTTCCACGAGGGGAGGAAGCGCATCGCCTTCTCTCTGGTATAGTATTTGGTTGTGCGTGTGCTGGGCGGATGATCGAGATAGATGAACTCCACGTTGCACTCTTCCAGCGTTGGGTATCTCATGAACGAGCCCAACACGTAGAGCATGCCCTGCTGGCTGTGAGAGACCTCGTTCCCGAACTTCTTGCCAGACTTGTAGTCCGTGGGCGTCGCTGAGGTTGGCAGTTTGAAGCCAAGACCTCTAAGGGCATCGGAGTCAGGATCTATTTTGTAGTCGTCGTAGATGAAGTTATCGAGCTTCATCCGACACCACACGTCTTTGTCGAACCACCCTGTGGGCTCCCAGTCGATCGTGAAGCCCCAGTTCTCTTCCAGCTCTACCTCACCGTTGTTGTACTTGCCCTTCAGACCCTGAAAGTAAGCAGCATACCGTGTCATTTCTTTGGTGAGGGCAGCTTCGCCCTTTACGAACGCTTCG
>Ga0255055_10000560_pt1 | contig 28692 bp, 26 predicted proteins | sample JV7_2_27_MG_FD_188633 | JGI IMG/M metagenome (GOLD analysis project Ga0255055, IMG submission 188633) | Seawater microbial communities from Jervis Inlet, British Columbia, Canada - JV7_2_27 | ecosystem: Environmental > Aquatic > Marine > Inlet | place: Canada: British Columbia | collected...
ATGGGCCAAGAGCCTCGTCGCCGGCACTGTGATCGAGCCACCTTCGCTGGAGCGCGGATGACACCAAGCCGAACTCTTCGCGCTGGGTATGGATGCAAATCAACTGCGGTGCCACCTTGGCCAGGAGGTTCAAGGTCACGAGTTGATCGTCGAGGAAGACCCGGTTGCGCCCGTCCCGGTTGATCTCACGTCGAACAACGATTTCCTCTCCACTACAACTGATACCGGCTGCCGCGAGAGTCTGACGCCAATCCTCGCCGGCGGGCCGGAAGACTCCGGTTATCGATAGTGTCTCGGCACCCGTGCGGATCAGATCACTGCTGGCGCGGACACCGGAGAGCAGCGCCAGCGAGTCCACCACGATGGACTTTCCTGCGCCGGTCTCACCGGTCAACACGTTGAGCCCCGGACCAAACTCGACTGTGGCCTCGGCGATGACCGCAAGATTGTGAACCTGAAGGTCGCGTAGCACTGCTCAGCTCAATGGCACCCGTACGGTGGCGGGGCAGGAAGGACACGAGGTCGACTGACGGCTCTGTGCAGCATCGATCAACGGTGCGAAAGTGTAGCAAAGCAAAGACCGCTACTCAGGATGCGTCCGAGTAGCGGTCGTGATCGCGAGTCGAAGCTCGCGTTGTGGTCCTATTGGCAGCGCCCTACAAGGGCTTCGATATCGTGAACCGTAAAGCGATGGGAAGGATCGACAGAGATGAATCCACTGTCCTTGAAGTCGACGATCACCTGGTTGACCCGCTCTCGAGAAGCCCCCACCAGCGCTGCTACATCGGTCTGCGTCAGCCGCAGCGGAATGGTCACACCCTGGGACGACTCTCCCTGACCGTACTGCTGCGCAAAGGCCAGAAGCTGCCGGGCTACCCTGCCGCGCACATCGAGGGTGGAGAGAGCCTGAATCTGCTCATTGGCCAGCCGCAAGCGCCGACTCAACAGGCGAACGAGGTTGTAGCTCAAGCCCTTGATCGATTTCAGACACTGGTGAAACGTTGTCCGGTCCATGATCAGACAGAGACATTGCTCCAGCGCCACGACGTTGGCGGAACGCCCAGCGCTGTCCACCATGCTCATCTCACCAAAGGTGTCGCCGGGGCCCAGAAAGGCCAGAATCACCTCCGAGCCGTCCAACTGATCGACATAGATCTTGACCGTTCCCTCCAACAGGATGTAGACCATGTCCCCCGGCTGCGCCACAGTGATGATATTCAGACCTGACGAGAAGGTCTTCCTGTGCATCAGGTTGTTGACCTGACCCAGATCTTCCTCGGCAAGCCCCTCGAATAGCAGAATTTCGTTGAGAATCTTTACATCGTCGACAGCTGGCATGGTTCACCTCCCTCGCTGACCCGCGGAAGCGTCATCCAATAAAGGTCCCTTTCTTCTTTCCCCCAGAGAGTTTACTGCATCTCTGTATCAGAAATCTCGAATATTGTACCTATCGCACTGTTTCACGCGAAGCGATCCCACGCGCTCAATACCCCTGGCTCACCGACTACTGGCAGGGCGAAGGCCAAGAAAGGCCCTGGTTACAAACCCAGCGATCTCGGGATTCTCTCGCAGGCGCCGGATCGAGTACGGGTACCAGTCCTTGCCGTAAGGGACATAGACCCTCAACCGGTGCCCGTCGTCCAGCAGAATCCGTCGCAGTTCTTCGTCCACACCAAGCAGCATCTGGAATTCGTAGCGATCGCGAGCCACGGCGTACTTCTCCAACAAGCCGACCGAGGCGCAGATCAGATACTCGTCGTGCGTGGCGACCGCCGCATAGACACCCTGATCGAGCATCTTCTCGAGGGCCAGCAGAAAGTTGTGCCGGACGGTTTGATAGCCCTTCCAGGCGATCCTACGAGGCTCTACATAAATACCCTTGCACAGACGGGCGTTGGCTCCTGCAGTCGGGAGATCCTGAATGTCCTGCAGTGTTCTGTGCATGTAGGACTGGAAGACTACCCCCAAATTTCCCAGGCGAGGCTGGAGAGCGTGATAGATCCGCAGCGTCGCATCGGTACAGGTGTGGTCCTCCATGTCGATGCGGACAAAGTTGCCGAATCGGCTGGCCGCAGTCGCAATTCTTTCCACGTTGTCGAGACAGAAGCTTTCATCGATCTTGAGGCCCAACAGTGTCGGCTTGATCGAGACGTTGGAGTCGACACCCTGAGCCTCGATGGACTCGAACAGTCGGATGTACTCGGCCACCGCCGCCTCGGCCTTGCTGCGTTCCGACACCTCCTCCCCAAGAACGTCCATCGTTGCCATTGCCCCTTGGGCGTTGAGCTCCTGGACCATCCGCATCGCGTCGTCGAGCGTCTCACCGGCAACATAGCGCGCCGCAACCCTGCCCACCAGGCCCTTGGGAATCAAGGGTAGGGTGGTCACCACCAGACGACTAAAAAGACTCACCTTCTCCCTCCAGAAGACCTGTCACCGTGAACAATCGACTAGGACTGACCGCCGTTGCCGCCACCATTGCCCGCCGTCGGCTCGTCCGCAACCCAGCGCACTGCCCGCGAGCAGGGACAGACGCCGCCCACACGCCGAAGGGTCGGCATGGTGCGAGCCGCCTGATCCGCGGTCATCTCGCCGGCGTGTACCTTGTTGACCAGGTCGACGTAGTCACGAAAGTCCCTCCCAGCGCGATAGGAATCGGGCAGGTGCTCGGCAAGGTGCCGCAGATAGGACGGCACATCCTCGAGCTCTTCGCCATTCCAGCCGGTCAGCTCGAAGGCCGGCACGCCCCGGCGGCGGAAGAATTCCCGATGAGGCATGTGAACCAACTCGTCCCAGGAGATTCCGTCTACTGACCCTCCATCTGCGAGGATCCGCTCCAGCAGGGACTCGGCTTCAGTCGCGCTGAGCCGAGGAAATCTCGCCCGGATATAACGCAAATTGAGGTCGTGGACCACCTTGCCCACTTCCTCGTAATACTGGGCTTGCGCCTCGGCATTCTTCAACGGCTTGAGACCGTAGCGTACGTTGGTTCCGCCCCCGCGCTCGTCACCGAACATCTCGAGACCTCGCGGCAGCCACTTGTTGAGGGTCCTCTGGATGTCATCGGTGGTGATATAGACCGAGTCATTGGCCGCCTTCTCCATCCAGCGGCGCAGCGGTACCACTCCGGCCGCCAGGTGGAAGGCCTCTTCGCGCAGCATCTGGGGCATGCTCTCGGCCATCGGCTTGTAGGCGCTGATCTTCTGCATCGACAGCTGATATTTGCCGACTCGGTCGATGAGTGCACAGAACGTCACATTGTCGATAAAGGAGTCGAAGTCGATATTGAAGGCGCCAAGAATATGGGAGCCGGTCTGCATGGAGAGGATCTCCTCCACCATCTCGCCACCCGACTGATCCGACACCTGCTGCCACTGATCCTCCAACAAGAGATGGAACATCTGGTAGCCATGGCGCATCTCCTCGGCCATCATGCGCAGAATCCAGAACTGCTCCTCCTCGTCCTGGGCCCGGGCCAGGGTGAGCTGATGCTGCTGGATCGAGCCGAACTCGGTGCTGGCCTGTGCCTTGAGTGCACCCAACAGATGGCCGCTCTGTTTGACCTCCATATCTGCCGACCGAGTAAATTTCGGCCGACCCTTCATCTCCCCACATTCGATCTCGTTGCACATCCCCAGCTCCCGAAAAGCACAGAGCTCGAACTGCTGATCCTTGGGGAAGTACTTGTCCCAGTGCTCGAGCAGAAAATCGTAGTCGGGCAGATAGGTTTCGCGCCACTTGACGACCGCGTCGTGGAACTTCTTCGGCAGGTAGGTCTTGGTCATGCTCATGGATGAACTCCGTACTCAGATAACCGGGGGAGCCAATCCCCTTTAAAGGGTCATTACGAACGATCGCAGCGGTGCCGGCTCGAATCCCAGGTGGCCAAAGAATTCGGCGATATCTCCCATCGTCTCGTCCACCAGGGTCCTGACCGACGTGGCACCCCGCCCGCGGAAGTGCTCCAACATCTGCGCGGCCATACGACGGCCGATGGCCTGTCCCCGCACCTCGGGATCGACACCCAGAACCTCGATCCAGCCCGTGGGCTCCTCGAGGCCAAACTCCCCCGAGCGCACCTCTCCCAACATGAAACCCACGACCTTGCCAGCGGCCTCGGCCACTACCAGAGCTTCCGGGTCTCGCCGCAGGTAGTAGGCGATCCGACGCTCCCAGACTTCGGGACGGTACTCACCGCCGAGCTTCTCGTCGAGGGCGGTTATCCCTCCGATATCCGTATCCTCGAGGTTGCGAACCACGATCTCCGGTGCAGGCTCGTTCATAGGTGGACCCATCTCCTTTCGGGAAAATCGGACGCAGAAATTACCGCCGCGATTCTAGCTCATCCCGGTTTAGGGCACACGGGATCGGCCTCCGCACAGTCACCATGCCAATGCTAGTTGAGGGTCTCTCAGCACCAACAGACCAGGACCGCGATCAATTCAATCTCAATCCGGCAGCGGGACTTCGTAATAGCCCCTGCCCTCTTCGAAAATCTGCTGCCGCCACTGCCCTGGCCGAGGACGAATACGATGGAGTGATCTCTCTGGAGAGCGTGTACCATCCCACCGGCGGCACCTTCGAGGAGGGCTTCCAGGCTTCGGTGGGGCGCTTCAAGGAGATCTTTGGATGAATCGGTCCGACATTGGCGTGCTGCCACCGGGTGACAGGGGTGACTTTAGGTACAAACGTACCAGATCATGGGGAGCCGGATATGGGTGCGCACCAGAGTTTCGACGTCCTACTCTTCGACCTCGGTGGGGTGCTGGTGGACTTCGCGGGATTCGAGCAGCTGGACCGGATCCTGGGCGCCACGACTGCGGCTGCATCGATCCGCGAACGATGGATCAAATCCGACGCGGTCTCTCGTTTCGAGCGCGGCGATATCTCGCCGGTGGACTTTGCCAAGCTTTTTGTCGCAGAGTGGCAGTTGTCCGCATCACCCGATGATTTTCTCCACCAGTTTTCTGATTGGTCTCGCGGCCTCTACCCAGGTGCCACTCGGCTACTCCGGCACCTGCAAGGATCTCACCGCCTCGCATGTCTGAGCAACTCCAATCAGGTCCACGGACCTTCTCAGCGACAGTGGCTCGACGGGCTCGTCGAGCACTTCTTCTTCTCCTACGAGATGGGCGCCGTAAAGCCTGACCCAGCCATTTTCGACCGAGCGATCCGCAGGCTTCAGGTGCATCCCAAACGAATTGCCTATTTCGACGACACCGCCGTCAATGTGGAGGCCGCGGCAGATGCGGGGATGAGTGCCCACCAGGCAACGGGTCTTGCAGAGCTCTCGGCCACTTTGCAGTACCTAGGGGTCATCGCTGGCTAGCCCATCACAAGAATCCGTCACTGGCGGGCCAGGGAGTGCCCGTCCATTGGCACCTCATCTGGCCCTGCTCGCAGTTCAGATTTCATTCAGTGGCCTTCATGTTGTCGGCAAGGTCGTACTCGAGAGCCTCCCGCCGCTCGCCGTGGCATCTCTGCGTGTCCTTGTCGCCACTCCATTGTTCCTCGGCCTGGCCTGGTACGTGGACCGCAAGCTGCCCCCATGGAGATCGCTGCCGCATCTCGCCTTGCTGGGACTCTTGGGTGTCTTTCTCAACCAGGTTCTGTTCGTTACCGGACTCAAATACACGACCGCCACCAATGCAGCCATCCTGATGTCTTCCGTACCGGTATTCGCGGTCGGTGTCGGCTGGCTGACCGGCATCGAACGGATAGGCCCGAGACGACTTAGCGGTGTCATTCTCGCTGCTTCCGGCGCCCTGGTACTTCTGGACCCACGCCGATTCTCAATCGCCGATGCCACCTTCTTGGGAACTTTTCTCATTCTGATGAACAGTTTGAGTTTTGCCACATTCCTGGTTCTTCAGCGACCGCTGCTGTCTCGGCTGCCGTGGCGAACCGTGATTGCTTGGACCTTTCTCTTCGGTGGAATCGGCGTGATTGCAGTCGGCGGTAGCACCCTGGCAAACGTGGATGTGTCCGCCGTTCCTTCCGGCATCTGGTGGGGTGTGGTGTTCATAGGACTGGTCCCGACCTTCTTCGGCTATCTGCTCAACACCTGGGCAGTACGGCGCTCATCGGTCACCCTGGTGGCGGTCTACACGACTCTCCAGCCATTGCTCACAGCTCTGCTGGCAATCGTGTTCCTCAGAGAGCACCTTCGGGCTCCCCAGATCGCTGGATTCGTCTTGATCGCTTCAGGGCTGTGGCTGGTGAGCTGGCGTCGGCGCTAGCGCTCCGTGATCAGCGTGACGCGCTCGCTACCTGTTCGTGGGCGTGGTAGCTGCTGCGAACCAACGGTCCGGCCTCACAGTGGGCAAAACCGAGCTCGCGGGCCCTGGTGCGATAGGACTCGAACTCATCGGGGTGGACCCAACGGTCTACTGGGAGATGGCCGGCGGTCGGCTGCAGGTATTGGCCAATGGTCAGGATCTCGACCCCCGCCTGTTGGATGTCGGCCATTGTCTCGTGCACTTCCTTCTCGCTCTCTCCAAGACCCACCATGATGCCCGTCTTCACCCGACCGTCGTAGAGACCGTCATCGCGGCGGTGGGCCGCCTCGGCGAGCAATTCGAGAGACCGGTCAAACCGACTTCCAGGTCTGGCCGAACGGTAAAGCCGGGGTACGGTCTCCATGTTGTGCGAGAAAATCTCGGGGCGGGCAGTCAGCACGATATCAAGCGCCTCGGGGACGCCACGAAAGTCCGGGGTCAGCACCTCGACTGCGGTGGCAGGCGTGCGCCGATGAATCGCCTCGATGACCTGGGCAAAGTGTGCCGCGCCGCCGTCCGCAAGGTCGTCCCGATCGACCGAGGTGATGACGGCGTGGCCGAGCTCCATGACAGCCACCGCCTGGGCGACTCTGGCCGGCTCCTCCTCGTCCACTCCGGGAAGGGGTCGGCCCGAGGTGACGGCACAGAAGCCGCAGCGCCGGGTGCAGATCTCACCCAGGATCATGAATGTGGCTGTACCATGGTCGCCCCAGCACTCATAGATATTGGGACAACGGGCTTCTTCGCAGACGGTGTTTAGCCGTAGACCCTCCAGAAGCCCTCGTATCTCGTGGTAGCGACGTGGGGTCGAGAGCCGGATTCTCAGCCAGTCCGGGCGACCCTGCCGCGGTGCCGATTCCGGCTGCTGCCGACCAATCTTGACCAAATCCTCGCTCACGGGAGGTGAGTCTATCGAAATGAGGGGGCGGCTAACCCTTGATGACGCCGATAGGCCGCAGCTGCGCCACCTTGCGGCTGATTCCGGCACCCTCTACGACGTCGACGACGGCGGCGACATCTTTGTAGGCCTCGGGCATCTCTTCCGCCACTGTGGCCATCCCAGCGGCCATGACCACAACCCCCTGGCGCTCCAGCTCCTCGAGCAACCGGCGGCCACGGGCTTGTTTCTTCGCCTGACGGCGGCTGAGGCGCCGACCGGCGCCGTGACAGGTGGAACCGAACGTCTCCTCATAGGCCTGCTGGGTGCCCACCAGAACATACGAATAGCGACCCATATCTCCAGGAATCAGCACCGGCTGCCCAACTTCTTGGTAGGGTGCCGGCGTCTGAGGATGCCCGGGAGGATAGGCGCGGGTGGAGCCCTTGCGATGCATACACACGCGCCGCTGGCGCCCTTCGACTTCGAACGTCTCGAATTTGGCGATGTTGTGACAGACATCGTAGACGACGTCGAGAGCGAGTCGTTGGGGTCCGACACCCAGCGTTGTGGCAAAGCTCTCGCGCACCCAGTGGGTCATGACCTGACGGTTGGCGAAGGCATAGTTGGCCGCCGCCGCCATCGCCCCCAGATAGCGCCGCCCTTCCGGCGATCGGATGGGTGCACAACAGAGCTGACGGTCCGGCAGCTCGATCCCGTATCGGCCCGCCGCCTCCAGCATGACATTGAGATGATCGGTGCAGACCTGATGTCCGAGACCCCGTGAGCCGGAGTGAATGGTGACGGTAATCTGTTCCGGAAACAGCCCTAGCGCAGCGGCGGCCGTGTCATCGAAGATCTGGGCCACATACTGGATCTCGGCGAAGTGATTGCCGGATCCTAGAGTTCCGAGCTGTCCGCGACCGCGCTCAAAGGCCCGCTCCGAAACCAGATCGGGGTCGGCACCGTCGATACAGCCGCCCTCCTCCAGGAACTCGAGATCGCGGTGCTCCCCCATTCCCTGCTTCACCGCCCACGCGGCGCCCTGGGCCAGCACCTTCGACAGGTCTCTCTTTCCCAACCGCAGGTCGCGTCTACCCTTGCCGACACCGGTAGGAATGTTCCGATACATCTGCGTAACGATCTCACGCAGCTGCGGTTGGATGTCGGTGCGACTCAGACCTGAGCGCAGAAGGCGGACGCCGCAATTGATGTCGTAGCCCACCCCGCCCGGTGAGATGACCCCCTCCTCGCTGTCCATGGCCGCCACACCACCGATAGGGAAACCGTATCCCCAGTGAATGTCGGGCATGGCCAGCGACGCTCTCAGGATCCCGGGCAGGTGCGCCACATTGACCACCTGCTGCAGGCTTTGGTCGGAGCGGATCTCCTCCATCATGCGCTCGCTGGCATACACCATCCCGTCCACCCGCATCTTGCCCTGGCGTGGTATTCGCCAACGGTACTCGTCGATTCGCTCGAGGTGCATGGCTCGCTCTCCTCAAATCGAGTGGTCGAAGGCCCCCAAGAGACCCTACCGATACCAGGCTACGCCCATGCAGGAGGAGCTGCAACTCGACCTCACTTTCGGGGTCTGCGGGCTCAGATATCGAAGATGACCCTCGCGGTCCAACCCTCATCTCGCTGTTGGACTTCGAGCTGATGAAAGGTCACGGCCTTGATGAGAACCTTGAGACCGTGGCGCGCCAGGTCGAACGGCTCACCACTGACCCTCCCGGTCAGCGACCAGCCGTCGCCCGATCGCTCGATCTCGACGTCCCCATCGGCGAGTACCAATCCTTCTGTTTCGTGCAAGTAGATCGCCTCGGTCAGCCAGTTCACCATCAGCTGCTCGAGGTCTCCGGCGACGAGAGCCAGCTCACGTGTTACATCGACGTCGACGCGATCCAGCCGGGTGATGCAGTCGGTCATGGCCCGCAAGCTCTCGATGAACAGCTCTTCAAGCGTCCCTGCCGAGACTTCGATCCCCAGATCTGCAGTGTGCTCTAGGAGGCGATAGGCCATGGGTCACATAGGCTTGCCGGCTTCACCTCGACGGCCCGGCGTTGGAAGATCTCAGCGAAATGTCGCGCGCAGGCGAGACTGATCTCTGTCAGCGAAAGGCGAGTGCCGGTGACGGTCTCCAGAGAGGTCATCTCCAACCCCTGGAGTCCGCACGCAATGATGGCCCTGAAATAGGACAGATCGGTATTCACGTTGAGGGCGAAGCCATGGGTGGTAATCCACCGACTGATATGAACACCAATCGAGGCGATTTTCCGCTCTCCTACCCAGACACCAATCTCTTCGGAGCGGGTGCCCGGAACCGCATTGATACCAAGATCGCCCAAGACAAGCACCAACATCTCCTGCAGATCGCGAACATAGCGTCGAATGTCACGGCGGTCAGGATTCAGATCGATGATTGGATAGCCCACCAGTTGACCGGGACCGTGGTAGGTGACCTTGCCACCCCGATCGCTTTCAAAGACCGTCGCATCATGGGATCGTAACCACTCCCGATCCACCAGAATATCCTCGCGGCTGGCATTTCGGCCCAGCGTGTAGACATGAGAATGCTCCAGGAGCAGAAGCACCTCCCGACCTTCCCGCCGACGCAGGCGTTCGCGCAGCCGTCCCTGCAAGTCGTTCGCAATCCGATAGGGGACGCGTCCCAGAAAGCACCACTCCAACTGGCGCTCGGGGGGCTCAGACAAAGGCATCGAGCTCGCTCCAGGTCTCCTCCAGGAGCGTTTGCCGAATGTCGATCATGAATCGATCGGCATCAGCGCCATCCACCAGTCGATGATCGAAGGTGATCGCAAAGTAGCACATGGTCTTGATGGCGATGGTGTCATTGCCCTCGGTATCGGTATCCACCACCGGTCGCTTCTCGATATTGCCAACACCCAGGATGGCCACCTGCGGCTGGTTGATGATGGGGGTCCCGAAGAGAGATCCAAAAACCCCGGGGTTGGTGACCGTAAAGGTGCCGCCCAGAACCTCTTCGGGGTTCAGCTTCTTGCTTCGGGCCCGGTCAGCCAGATCGTTGGCTGCCTTGGCGAGACCCACCAGGTTGAGGCGGTCGGCGTGGCGGATCACCGGCACGATCAAACCCCAGTCCAACGCCACCGCCATCCCCAAGTTGATGTCCTTCTTGAAGACAACATCGGTGCCGTCGATGGAGGCGTTCAGCTTGGGATTGGCGATCAGAGCGTTGGCGACCGCGCGGAAGATGAAGGGCATGAAGGTCAGCTTGGTGCCATGCGTGGCCAAGAACCCCTGTTTGGCCCGATTGCGGATCTTGGCGACTCTCGAAAGATCCAAATGAAACACGGACGAGACGTGGGCAGAGGTCTGCTTCGAGTACACCATGTGGGCGGCGGTGAGCCGCCGGATATTGGACATGGGCTCGATCTTGACGTTGTCGCCGTCGCTGAAGGCCGGCACAAGGAACTCTCCCGGCGGCCGTTTTGCTGGCGACAGGACCTCGGCCTTGCGGGGTGTGGAGCTCGGTGCCAACGGCAGCGTCGCGGTGCGTCTCTCCAGGTGAGTCACCAGATCCTGCTTGGTGACCCGTCCGTGAATGCCAGTGCCTTCCAGCTGCGACAGGTCGATGCCCTCTTCGGCTGCCATGCGCCGAACCAGCGGGCTTGAGAAGCGCCGCACCCGCTCCACCAGCTCCGCCTCTTTGGTGGGCTCCGCAGCAGCCTCAACCAGTGGCGTCATTGGCTGCTCAGGCTCGGGATCGACGACCGGCTCAGCGGCGGCCTCTTCACCTGCCTCACCGATCACCGCCACCACCTGGTCGACCTCGACCATCGAGCCTGCCGGGAACTTGACCTCCAATAGCACCCCTGCGGTCGGGCTGGGGATCTCGGCATCGACTTTGTCGGTAGAGATCTCGAACAGCGGCTGATCCAGCTCGACGGTCTCCCCGACCTCGACCAGCCACTTGGTTATGGTGCCTTCGGCGATCGACTCCCCCATCTGGGGCATGATGACTTCGGTGGCCATGAGCTCGTCCTCGTGCGTCTGTAGATCTCGCTAGTGGTGGGCTAGAGGTGGATGGCGCGACCGACTGCCGCGTGGGCGGCTTCGGCCACCGCCTCAGAAAGAGTCGGATGGGCGTGTATCGAGCGGAACAACTCTTCTGTCGTCGACTCGATCTGCAGCGCGACGCACGCCTCGGCGATCAACTCGGTGGCCTGAGGCCCGATGATGTGAACTCCCAGGAGCTCGTCGTACTTGGTTTCGCGCACCACCTTGACAAAGCCGTCGGTCTTGCCTTCGATGGTCGCCTTGGCCAGGGCGGTGAAAGGGAACTTGCCGCTGGCGACATCGTAACCCCGCTCACGCGCCTGTGCCTCGGTCAGCCCCACACTTCCTACCTCTGGATCGCAATAGGTGACACTCGGAACGTGATCATAATTCAGCGGTCGAGCATCCTGGCCCGCCATGTTCTCGGCTGCCAGAACCCCCTCGGCCGAAGCCACATGGGCGAGCCAGGGAGTTTTGACGATGTCGCCGATAGCGTAGATATGGGCGATGTCCGTCTGCATGAACTCGTTGACTTCGACATAACCTTGGTCGAGTCGTATGCCGAGCTCGCTGAGACCGAGGTCCTCGGTCGCAGGGGCCCGCCCGACCGCCACCAGGAGCATCTCCGCCTCGAGGGTCTCCTGCCCTCCTCCTTCTTTCTCCAGCGTGATCCGGAGTCCGGTATCGACAGACTCAGTGCCCGTCAAGCGCGTACTGGTCTGCGCTCTGATCCGGCGCTTGCGGAATGAGCGCGCCAGCTGCTTCGAGATCTCCTCGTCCTCCATAGGCAACAGGCGGGGCAGCATTTCAACCAGCGTCACCTGGCTGCCAAAGGAGGCGAAGATCGACGCGAGCTCGGCCCCGACCGCTCCGGCACCCAACACCACAAGGGATTCGGGGACGCGGGGCAGCTCCAAGATATGGTCCGAATTGAGGATGCGCTCACCATCCGTCGGCGCTACCGACATCTCCCTCGGAACCGAGCCGGTCGCGATAAGCAGATGACGCCCCCAAAGGGTCTGGTTCCCTGCCGGGCCCACGACCTCGACCTCGTGCCTTCCTACCAGTCGACCCTTGCCATGGATGCCCCGAATCCCGTTCTTCTTGAAGAGATACTCGATGCCCTTGGCATTCTTGTCCACGACCCGAGCCTTGAAATCCCGGGTCCCCTCGATATTGAGACTCGGTGCTGCCGAATCGACGCCAAACTCGCTGGAACGTCTAAACTCCTCCAAGAGTCCGGCAGTACGGAGCAGCGCTTTGGTGGGAATACAGCCGCGGTGCAAACAGGTGCCGCCGAACTTCGCATCCTTTTCCACCACCGCCACGGTCATCCCGAGCTGGGCCGCACGAATGGCCGCGACATACCCCCCCGGTCCACTGCCGACGATGATCAGATCGAACTGTTCGGACATGACTCCTCCCGGCCGCCGAGAATAGCAGGACAGCTCTTGCTGGAGCTGGAGCCGGCTGCCTCAGGCAACCGTGACATCGTCGCAGAGAAAGACGTCCTGGATGGCGTTCAACAACTCGACGCCCTCGGACATGGGGCGTTGGAAAGCCTTGCGCCCTGAGATCATCCCCGCACCGCCACCACGCTTGTTGATCACGGCGGTGCGCACCGCCTGAGCCAGGTCGCCCTGGCCCGATGACGCACCACCCGAGTTGATCATGCCGATGCGACCCATATAGCAGTTGGTCACCTGCCACCGGACCAGATCCACCGGATGATCGGTCACCAGATCACTGTAAACCATGGGGTGGGTCTTGCCAAAACCGATAGCGGTGTACCCGTTGTTGTTGGTGGCCTGCTTCTGCTTGACGATATCGGCTTGGATGGTGACGCCGATGTGATTGGCCTGACCGGTGAGATCGGCCGCGGCATGGTAGTCCACCCCGTCCTTCTTGAACTCCGGATTGCGGAGATAACACCAGAGGATAGTCGCCATGCCCAGATCATGAGCCTGAGCAAACGCCTCGGAGACCTCCATCAACTCGCGGTCACAGTCCTCCGAGCCGAAGTAGATGGTGGCACCCACGGCCGCGGCCCCCAGATCCCAGGCTTGTTCGACCTGGGCAAACAGCACCTGCTTGTAACGGTTGGGATAGGTCAGGAGCTCGTTGTGGTTGATCTTGACGACGAACGGAATCCTGTGGGCGTACTTCCGGGACATGGCACCCAGTACACCCAAGGTCGACGCCACGCCATTGCAGCCGCCCTCGATCGCCAGGCGGACGATGTTCTCAGGGTCGAAGTAGGCGGGGTTGGGCGCAAATGAGGCGGCGGCCGAATGCTCGATCCCCTGGTCCACCGGCAGGATAGAGAGATAGCCGGTACCCGCCAGACGGCCGTGACCATAAAGGCGATTCAAGCTCACGAGCACACCGGGTCTGCGGTCGGAGACGCCAAAGACCTTATCCACGTGATCTGGCCCAGGGAGATGCAGCATCTCCTTCGGGATACCGCCACTCTCGTGGGTCAGGAGGGAGTCGGACTCATCCCCGAGAAGCTCCACAATCCGATCGATCCGAGTCGTAGTCTGGGCAACAGTCATCTTCTTCAAAGCCTCCAGCCATCATTGGTTAGCAACTCTCGGATTATTTCACACCCCTGCGACCGGACTGAGATCGGCCAGAAAGACACCAAGGTGTTGCCAGACCTCTGGAAAGCCCAGGAGATCGTTGTGACCCGCCGTCTCCAGGCGCACCCAAGTAGCCTGCTCCAAAGCCAAGGCCAGGGTCTCTCCCTGAGTCACCGGAATGATCCGGTCCCTGGCGCCGTGGAGGATCAGGGCTGGACGACTCACCCTCTGCGCGGCAGCCAGCGAATCGTAGCGCTCCCGCAAGCCCAGACCCACCAGCCAATCGGGGAAATGAGCCTTGGCCACATCGGCCATCGAGGTCCACGGACTCATCGCGACCACAGCGTCCACCTGTTGTGGGCGTTCGGCTGCCAAGTAGACTGCCAGCGCTGCTCCCAGCGACCATCCACAGGGCACCACCGGCCGCTCGGGATAACGCTCCGTCAGCCAATCAAGTGCCACCTCCGCCGCCTCTGTGAGACTCTCCTCTGACGGCTGCCCAGTGCTGCGACCGTAACCGGGATAGTCCACGGCCAAAAAGGGAACCTCCAAGGTCAACAGGTCTGCGTACAAGCCCGCCCACTTCATCGTCTCCAGGTTCTCGCCATTGCCATGAAAGAAGACCATGGCGGGTCGACGCGTTCCCAGGTCTGCGTCCGAGCGGTGCCAGGCCACCACCTGGGTGCCATCGGCCAGCGGCAAGACAATCTCCGCCAACGGCGGCGGTGGCGGGCCGACCGAGACCGACGGAGCCGGATAGATCATGTGGCGCACGGAGCACCCCGTGAGCAAGGCCCCCGCCAACAGAACCCACCCTGCGGGCCAGCACAACCTACCGCGAGAATGATGATCCATTGTGTGCGCCTACCGCGGTTCCGAGTGACCAAATCAGGCCTCATCAGAAAGCTCGAAGCCCAGACGTTCCATCAGGTTCTGGACGATCCGCGCCGTCAGTCCCCAAACCTGGCGTGAGCCGACATGATAGACACGGATCATACGCTCGACGCCATCGATTTTCACCAGCCGATCCTCAACGACCCGAAAATCCGCGAATGCCAAAAGTGGAACCGCAAAAACCTCGGCGATCTCGTCCTCGTTGATCTGGCTCTCGAATGGGTAAGGGACTGCACCGACACAGGGGATGATGTGAAAACCGCTCGGGGTGTCCGCTTCATCAAGCTCGCCGATGGGAACCACCCGCTTGGATTCGAGTCCGACCTCCTCCTCCGTCTCCCGCAGTGCCGCCGACCAGGCGTTCTCGCCGATCTCTCTGCCACCACCGGGAAAAGCGATCTGACCCCGGTGATGCGGCAGACTGGCCGATCGCTTGGTGAGAACCATCCACAGCTCGTCGGCATCGACAAAGAGCGGCACCAGGACCGCCGCCTGCCGGGCTTCGCTCGGGGGCAGGCGCCGAGGTGTTGGCGACGCCAACCGCTGCCGAAGCTCTATGATCCAACTGTGGGGCGGGTGCGGATCGTTCATGGTTCCGCTCGCTCCATGTCCTCGGCAATGGCCGTGATGGTCACGCTCTGGGCTCGCGCCTCGTCCATCGGCATGTCGAGTCGAAGAACGTAGTTGAACTGCTTCTCTGCGGACCACCACATGGGATGCAGCGCCTTGCGGTCGAGCTCCTCCACTCGAAAGCCGACTCCACCGTCCGGCAGCAAGACCGTGTCACCGAGCTCTCCACCACGTACCTCGAGCTCGGGTTCCGCCTGGCTGCCGAACTGCAGATAGACCGCCGCGAGAGCCACGGGAGTCGCCATCTGAAGCTCGGCCTTCCCCTGACGCAAGCGCCACCGGCTCGAACCCGCCAAAGTGGCTTCATTGCTCAGCGAGCGGACCCAGAATCGAGCTCCGGCCTGCTGCCCCGGGGGTGGAATCTCACGCTGACTGGTCTCTACCGGCAGCCATTGATTCAAGCGACCCGCGGCCTGTCGATAAACCCCGTCGGGGGTTACCCGGTCGACGCTGGGCGCCAACCAAGTTGAAGCCATCAATGGCGCCGCTACCAGGATCGTCGCTGTCAACCAGCCCCGCGGAGGCTGGCGCGTGGGCACGAACCAGAGCATCGCGAACCACGGAATCAACCATCGATTGCCAACCGCTGCTGGTCCACCGAAGAAATTGAACGGGGAGATCAAGGCGAGAAGCAGGATGCCGATCACCGCTGTCACCACGAGAACCGAACGGCGACTCCCACCCTGCCAGAGTCCAAGCAGGGCGACAAGAGGTAGAAAATAGGGCAGCAGACCGGTATTGCGACCCAGGAGCAGGTAATACAGATTCCAGACGGTCAGTCCGACGCTGAATCGCTCGGGTAGGGGCTGGTCACGTGACGGTTCAAAAGGGCTGTCCCCCTGGGCCAGCTCACCCCACAGGCCACCCATGAGCATGGCCAATGCCAGCACCACCAGCAATCCTGCCAACAGGCCTGCGAGAGCCGAGCGGCGGCGATCGCCGGGAGCCGCCACCGCCACCGGCACTGCCATCAGGACATAAACCGGATGATGGACGGCCACCAGACCCAACAGGACTCCGATCACCGACCATCTCATCCCCACCCCACCTGGCGTCTCAAAAGGTCGATACACCTCCTGTAGCCCGTGAACGGCGGGCTTCTCGTGAGCGAATACCAAGTACAGGGAACTGATGACCAGCGTCAGGAGCAGGATCGCGGGCTGCACCAGGAAGACCGACCGATAGGTGAGACTGACGAAGACACAAAGAGCCACCAGGGCCGGCGCCTGCCGCCCCAGCCGCTGGCTCAGCCTCCGCACCGCCAGAGCGGCTGCCAGCGTCAGCAGCAGGCTGTTGGCGATCGCCGGCCCCCGCACGGGCGCCACCCAAACAAAGGGTGCCAGGACAGCTGGGTAGAGCATGGGGACACCAAAGCGCGTCTCTGGGTCGTCTTCCCGCTTGACGAACAGGTGCCCCGGCAACTCCTCTGGATCGATCGACATCTCCTCGAGGCGCTGGCGATCTGCCTGGCCCACCACCAAGTCGAAATCTCGTGCCAGGCTGCGGGCCGCGAGCTGATACGTGATCTCCTCGCCCGTCAGGTCGTCACCACTGCGCTCACATGCAACAGCTGCCAACAGAAGCAGGCCCAGCAGGAGTCCCAGAGTGATCCAGGGGGCTTCGCTCAGAGAAACCGCACCCACTTGGGTCCTCCCAAGGCGTTGAATCCGGAGACTCCCTGCAGATGTGGTTCCACCACGAGCATGGATGCTCCTACTGGCCGACGAACGGTGACCTCGAACTGTTTCGACTCACCCGGTCGTAGGTCGTGCGGCAGGTCGATCCAGGAGGCTCTCTGTGCTGCGGTCCAGGGGCTCTGCCGCCAGTGGATCTCGATCATCACTCCGCCGGTGCCCGTACCCGTCGCCAGCCACCTCGCCGGGCCATGATTGATCACCTTCAGATGAAGACGCCTGGCCTCGCCTTCCGGCCACGGTGGCGCACCGCCCTTAACTTCGAGATCGCCCCAAAGCTCTCGCCAAATGAGGCTCGTGGGCGGCTCGGGATGGGGACGGCACTCACCTGGCGGCCGCAGTTCTCGGAGCTCGTCCCAAGCTTCGACCATCGCCCGCGCCGCACGACTCGGCTCATGTTGCTCGGCGATGTACTGTCGCGCTTGGCGAGACATCTTTTCCAGACGCGACCGGTTCGCCCGCAGGTTGCCGACACGCTCGGCCAGTGCTTCGGCTTCCCCCTCCCCGAGGGGAATCTTGACCACCACGTCCTCCGGCAGCTCGGAGGAATGGGCGTAGTCGGAGACGATGGCCGGGCGGCCTACCGCCAAGACCCGCAGCAGCGAGGCGGAGGTCTCACCGGCCGTCGGGTAACGAAGGTTGACGCAGAGGTCACAGGCGGCGATAGCGGCTTCGAAGTCATCGTAGTCGAGAAAACCGAGGCAGTGGACCCGCTCGCCGACTCCCATGTCGCTTGCCGCCTCCTCGAAGTCGAGCACTGGTGAGACCTCACCGGCGATCAGCAGATGCGTCTGTTCCATACCCGCTTGGGCCAGAGCCGCAATGACCTTCTCGGTCCGCTTGATGGGAGTCTGAAATCCGAAGGATCCGATCAGCGGGGTGTGAGGCTCGAGGCCCAGGCGCTGGCGAAACGCCAGACCGGCCTCTTTGTCAGGCTCGCGTGGCAACGGGATCCCCATCGGCACCCGACGCACCTCGATCTCGGGGTCCTCTTCCCGCACGCGATCCGCAGCCCAGCGACTGTGCACGAGCACTCCACGCTGACGCCGCAGCAATGTGCGATGCGCCGGCAGCGAGAACATCGCCGCCTGTCCGAGCTCTCCCCACTGTCGAGCGCTCGCCGCCCGCTCGCCGACCCAACCATGATCGGCCGCCAGTCGCTCGAGATAGGGATCGAGCTCCGCCTGGCCCAGGGTCATCTCCACCAGCAAATGATGCAGAACCACATCGTGCAGGGTGACCACACCGGGTCTCTCCAACGCCAGCTCCATGACGGGAGCGTGATACTCGTTGTTACCCATCTGATAAACGGGCAAGCGATCCCCCTCGCCGGTCAGGTCGGCGGGTACCGGCAACCACCTCTCGGCCACTTCGTCGGCGATCTGCTGGCCGGGAACCTGCACGACCCGCAGGTCACAGAGCGGCTCCAAGGCGGTCAGTAGATCGAGACTGTAGTCCGCAATGCCCGAGCGCACCGGCGGCAATGGTGATACGTAGTCGATAGCAAGAAGAGAGGTCATGATGGGAGGGTGATCGCTCGGCTTAACCACTCACCTCTCCACGACCACCCATTTGATGGTTCAGCCAGGCTTCGATAAAGGGATCGATATAGCCATCCAGAACTCGATCGGCGTCGCCCACCTCCACCGCGGTGCGATGGTCTTTCACCATCCGGTAGGGCTGCAAAACGTAGCTCCGGATCTGGCTGCCCCAGGCAATCTCCTTCTTGGTCCTCTCTTTGGCCGCCGCCTCCTCCTCCCGCTTGCTGATCTCCAGGTCGTAGAGACGGGCCCGTAGGATCTTCATGGCTGTCGCCCGGTTCTTGTGTTGACTGCGCTCGTTCTGACAAGAAACCACGATGCCAGACGGCAGGTGAGTGAACCGCACTGCCGACTCGGTCTTGTTGACGTGTTGTCCGCCGGCACCCGAGGCCCGGTAGGTATCGATCCTCAAATCGCCGTCCGCAATCTCGATCACGACATCGTCATCTACCTCGGGATAGACAAACACCGACGCGAACGAGGTATGCCGGCGATTGGCGGCGTCGAACGGGCTGATGCGGACCAGTCTGTGGACACCCGACTCACCGTGCAGATAGCCGTAGGCGTAGTCACCGCGCACAGCAAAGGCCGCGCTCTTGATACCTGCCTCCTCGCCCTCCAGCCGATCCAACAGCTCGGTCTGGAAGCCGTGCTGCTCGGCCCAGCGCAGATACATACGCAGGAGCATCTCGGCCCAGTCCTGGGACTCGGTACCCCCAGCACCGGGGTGAATGGCCAACAAGGCACTCTTGTCGTCATCGTCCCCGGCCAGCTTGAGCTGCAACTCCAATTCGCGCAACTCCGCTGTCAGCCGCGCGACAAAGCTCTCCACCTCGTCATCGGTTTCGCCCTCTGCCATCAGCTCCTGCCAAGCGGCCAGCTCGTCGGCATCGGCCCGCAGGCGGTTGAGCGTCGACAATCGACGCTCGAGACTCCGTCGCCGCTTCAGCAGTGGGGCACTTGTGGAGTGGTCGTCCCAGAATCCGGGGACCTGCATCTGCCGATCGATCTTGGCAATCCGTTCTTCGAGATCGGCGTCCTCAAAGATACCCCCGGAGGCTAATCAGTTGCTCGTGGAGCTGTTCGATCTGTTGCTGGATCTCTGGTGTGGTCATAGGCTCGATCCCCTGCGGCTGAGAAATATAGCAAAGGCTGCGACGACCATGCAGACGATGGGAACGATCCAAGGCCATCTCGAATAGAGTGACAAGCCATTCAGACCCGACACGCGACCGCCCAGCACCCCCTCCTCTCCCACGTCCAGCCTCTGCTCTTCACTCCCATCGGGTCTGATGATGGCGGAAACCCCGGTGATGGCAGCCCGCAGCAGATAGCGCTGACTCTCGGCAGCTCGAAAGCGGGCGGCTCGGTAGTGCTGCCAAGGAGCCCAAGAGTCTCCGTACCAGGCATCGTTGGTCACCGTAACCAGAATCGTGGCGCCCTCACGCACCTGTTCGGCGACCTCTTCTGGGAAGGTCACCTCGAAGCAAATGGCGGTGCCGAGTTGCTGTTGACTCCAGCCCAGCAGGGCCACCGAATCACCCGCCAAAAAGCTCCCAGCCTGCCGAGCAATCTTCTTCAAGAAAGGGAGCCGGTCCGCCATGGGCACAAACTCACCGAAAGGCACCAGGTGGCGCTTGTCGTAGCGCCCCTCTACTCCGTTCTCACCGACCAGAATCACCGAGTTATAGGCCCCTTCGTCGGCCGAGATCGAGGTGTTGAGGAGCACCGTGCAGCCTTTTCCGGTCAGCGCCGCCAGATCTCGCTGCACACCCTCGTCACGGCTGTAGGAGTAGGGCCAGACTGCACTTTCTGGCCACAACAACAGGGGCTCCGACGCCTCGCAGGCCTGGCTCGACATCCGCAATACCCGATGATAATTCTCCTCCACCCGCTCGGCATCCCATTCGGTCAGCACGCCGATATTGGGCTGCAGAACTCGGACAGCCACGGTGGGCCCAACGGTCGACTTCGCAACCGAAGCCATCACCCAACGACCAGCCACCGGCAACAGTAGCAGGCATAGGCCCACCGCCAGAGCACCCATCCGCCAACGCCTCGTTGCCATGGCCAGTGCCAGACCCGTATTGGCGAACAGCACCAGATACGAGATACCAAAGGGACCGAGCCAAGCAGCCAGGGGCAACGCCCCTGGAACCTCGAGCCACGAATAGGCCGCGAGATTCCAAGGAAACCCACCAAACAGATGCCCTCGCAGCCATTCCGTCACCACCCACAGAGCCGGCAGACCCAACAATGCTGGCCAACCGCCCGATCTCCAGATCCGGGCCCCCAACGCCGCGAACAGGCCGCTGAATAGAGCGAGATAGGAAGCCAGGGCGAGCAACGACAAGCCGGCCAGCCAGGTGGGGAGCTGGCCGTAGGAGACCAGCGTCGGTGCAATCCAGGGAATCGAGGTCAGCCAGAAGGCCAGACCGTGTGCCCAGCCGAGCAGCCAGGCTCGGGGCTGGCCCAGCAGGAAAAGCAGTGGAATCAGTGCCAGCCAAGGGGCCACAAGCAGTGGCTCCCGGCCAAAACAGACACCCCACACAACTCCCCCGCCGAGCGCCAGAAGCCAGCGACCGACAGGCACCATGATCTAGCGGGTAACCCAGGTATCCAGTCGGAACGACCGGCGAACTCGATCGGCCACCGCCTCTGCCTCGGTGAGCTCGGCGTACGGACCGATGCGGACACGAAACATCGTCTGCCCACTCACATCGACTGGCGACAGAAACGCCGGATAGCCGCCATCCTGCAACTGCTTCAACAACTTCTTGGCCTGCACCTCGTCGGCTGATGAGAAGACCTGAATCACATGTCCGCCAGCGGCCGGAGCCGACTTGGGCTCGCTGGCTGCCGGCGGTGGAGCCGCAGCCGGGGCCTGTTCTTGCGGGGTCTCAGCGGGTGCCTCCACCGCCGCTTCTGCCGCCCCGAGATCTTCCAGAAGGGTGGTACCTGGAGTCGGCTCCTCGGCCATCTCGGCCAGGGAAGGCTCTTGCTCGCCCTCCTCGTCGGAGAAGAAGTGAAGCTCACCCACGGCTGCTTCCTCTCCATTGACGGCGGGGCTCTCGCTCGTCCCCTCCTCCGCCACCAATGCCGCCACTGGCGATGAATCCTGTCGGCCTATCCAAACGCCTGAGAAGAAGGCCGCGACAATACAGACCAGCAGGACCACAAAGACGATCAGGACCTGCTTGTTGGTGAGAGCGATCTCGTAGTAGCTGGGCTCGTGCGATTGGGTCACAGCAGGATCTTCCCCCTCGGTCAGTTACCCTTCTCGTCCCCTAACCCCCGAAAGGCCTTGAATAGGTCGATGGGAATGGGGAACAAGATGGTCGAATTCTGCTCGGAGGCGATCTCCGTCAGGGTCTGGAGATATCTCAGCTGCAGGGTGGTGGGATTTCGACTGATCGTGTCAGCGGCCTGGGCCAGTGTTGTGGAAGCCTGCATCTCGCCTTCAGCGTGGATGATCTTGGCGCGCTTCTCCCGTTCCGCCTCGGCTTGCTTGGCCATGGCCCGCTGCATCTCCTGCGGCAGATCGACGTGCTTGACCTCGACCGACGAGACTTTGACCCCCCAGGGGTCCGTATGCAGATCGATAATGGTCTGCAGCTGGGTGTTGAGCTTCTCCCTCTCGGCCAGCAGCTCGTCGAGCTCGGCCTGGCCGAGCACAGAGCGCAGAGTGGTTTGAGCCATCTGGCTGGTGGCGAAGAGGTAATTCTCGACCTCGACCACCGACTTCAGTGGATCCACAACCCGGAAATAGACAACGGCATTCACTTTGACCGAAACGTTGTCTTTGGTGATCACATCCTGCGAGGGGACATCGTGGACAATCGTGCGCAGGGAGATCTTCACCATACGGTCGATAGGCCAGAAGATGAGGACCAGACCAGGTCCCTTCGGTTTGCCCAAGAGTCGACCGAGACGGAAGATCACCGCCCGTTCATACTCGTTTAAGATGTTGATCCAGCGGCTAAGAAAAATGATCCCCAGAATAACGACAAACACCAAACCGTAGAGCGTCATAGATCCTCCCCTCGGGCGTCCGACGGCGCGCCGCCTTGCGGGCGCACCCGTAGCGTCATCCCTTCTACGTTCACGACTTCAACAGCGGCACCGGCGGCCACTGGAGTGTCCGAGATCGCGTTCCACAGCTCACCGTGGACAAAGACCTTGCCTTGGGTATCGATCTCGGTTCGGGCCACTCCGCGCTTGTGAATCAGACCCTCGGTTCCGGTAGTGACCTGCGAGCGGTGCGCTCGCAGCACCAGCGATACCAGGAGGGCCACGACGATCAGAGTGAACGCTGCCATGCTCATAATCACATCAATACTCACACGAATCGCCGGATCGGCGCTCTTGAACAACATCAACGAGCCCAGCACCAGGGAGATGAGCCCTCCCACGGTCAACAACCCGTAGCTTGTTACCTTGACTTCGGCGATGAAAAAGATCAGCGCCAGAATGATCAGCGCGATCCCGGCATAGTTGACTGGCAGTACCGAGAGAGCGAAAAAGGCGAGAATCAGACAGATTCCGCCCACGACCCCTGGCAGTATCGCCCCAGGATTGGACAACTCGAAGTACAGACCCAACCCCCCCAGGGTCATGAGAATATAGGCGATGTTGGGGTGTGCGATTGCTGAGAGCAGGCGTTGAAATCCGGACATCTCGAGAGTTGCGATCTGTGCCCCTGCCGTACGCAAGATCTGAACTTCATCGCCCTCGCGTGACAGCTCCATGCCATCGAGCTCTTCCAAGAGCGATGGCAGGTCGGTGGCGATCAGATCGATGAGGCCGTTCTCCAGCGCCTCGTATTCGGTGAAGGACCGGCTTTCCACCACCGCAGCCTCTGCCAGTTCGGCGTTGCGACCGTTGCGGTTGGCCAAAGACCGGATGGTGGCGGCCGCGTCCTGCTCCACCTTCTCGCCCATGTCTCCCTCGATCTCCTCGCCGCTACCGGCCACCGGATGGGCGGCCCCAGTGTTGGTGCCAGGCGCCATCGCTGCCACGTCCGCGGCCATCAACAGAAAGAAACCGGCCGATGCAGCCTGGGCTCCCGAGGGAGAGACATAGACCACTACTGGGGTCTCGGTCCCGAGCATGGCGGTGAAGATCTCACGAGTCGAGGTGAGAAGGCCGCCGGGGGTGGAAAGCTCGATCACAACGGCGGCGGCGTTGCGGCGATCCGCCTCGGCCAACGAGTCGATCGCGAACTCGGCTGCCACTGGATGAATGATCGAGTCGATGCTGATGTGCACCACAGTCGGTGCAGCCTCGTCGGTGGCTTGCACAGCGCCGCCCATGAGCAGTGCCACAACGGTGACAAGCAAACCGCATGAAAGCATCCCAAGCCTCGACAAATCCCGGTCTTGCACTCGCAGGTTCTCCTTCTCAGGCACCAGTATAGCCCGCACCCTATCTACCCTCAACGCGCCTAGCCCGGTAGATCACGGTGCACGCTTCCCGATTGCCATGGCAGTTAGTGGTCCAGGGTCGTGACGACGGCACCATCGGCGGGCGAAGCGTCCGTCTCAGATGTCCGGATAGCGTCCACAGATGACCGAGGAGAGTCACGCCTAGCCGATTCTAGTGGGCTGGCGCCGTCTCGCTGTCGCGCCAGCGGGCGATGAATACGTTGGTCTCTCCTTCCCGACTCTGGTTCCGGTTGGAGGCGAAGGCCAGCCACTCTCCATCGGGCGAGAACATGGGAAAGCCATCGAAACCGGCTGAATAGGTGACCCTTTCGAGATCGGTGCCATCGACATCGATGGCCCAGAGATCGAATTCTCGCCCCTGGCGATCGCCGTAGTTGGTGGAGAAGATGATCCGCTCAGCAGACGGATAGAAGTAGGGAGCAAAGGAGGCAGCCCCCAGGTCGGTGACCTGATGCACCTGACTCCCATCGGCGTCGGCCACAAAGAGTTCGAGCTTCGACGGTCGCACCAGACCCTGCGCCAACAGACGTTGATAGTCGGCCAACTCTTCGCCGGCGGCCGGCCGAGAGGCGCGCCAAACGATCTTGCTGCAATCGGCAGAGAAGAAGGCGCCGCCGTCATACCCCGGCTCGTGGGTCAGCCGACGCACATTGCCCCCATCGGCATCCATCCGATAGAGCTCGAGGTCACCGTCGCGGGTCGAGGTGAAGATAATCGATCCATCGACCGCACAGACCGTGGACTCCGCGTCGTAGGCTTCCGTGTCGGTGAGTTGGCGAAGATCGGTGCCATCGGCCAGGGCACTGAAGATCTGGAAACTCGAATACAGCGGCCAGACATACCCTTGAGAGTAGTCGGGGACAGGCGGGCACACTTTGTCTTCCAGGTGGGTGGAGGAATAGAGAATCCGTCCACCATCGGCACTGAAATAGGCGCAGGTCGTGCGTCCGACCCCGGTCGAGACCAACGTGAGGCTTTCCGGGTCGTCGACCGGCAGACGGAAGATCTGATCGCAGCTGTAAGGTTCGCGCGTCGACTGGAAGACCAGCTCACGACCGTTCGGTGCCCAATACGCTTCGGCATTCTCGCCACCAAACGTCAGCTGCCGAATCCCCGACAAATGTGTCTCTTGCGGGTGATCAAGGCCGTCGCCGCCCTCACCCCCACTCACCGCTGTGGCATAGCCAATCAACGTCACCGCAGTGGTAATCACTGTGCACCGGATCGCACCGCTGGCACTGTTTTGCCGGCGCCGTCGTTTTCGTTCTTGCATGGCTTCCTCCGTCGATTTCACGTCTTCACCTCCAACCGAGATCCACCATTGAGCCGCCCTCGAGGCCGCGGAGTCGCTCGTCGCGCTGATGAATAATGCAAGCTGGCTCCCACTCACGACGCTGCCCAAGCGATCTCCGGGGTTCCCGATTGTATGGAAATTCACGCCAGTATTCTCGCTACCCTCGGTGACACGCCCCTGGTGAAGCTAGGTCGCCTCTTCACGGGATCTTCGAGGGGCGGCCGCAGCGGCCGGCGCTCGCGACCTCGCAACCACCTTGGCGGCAGATGCGTTGGTGGTCACCCTCCTACCCGATTCCGGCGAGCGCTACCCCTCGAAGCTCAACGAGGCGTGGATCCGGAATCAGGGGCTTCTGGACCAGAGACACCCAGACCACGAGCACCCAGCGGACGCTGGGAGGCCTCCCGATAAGGACCCTGTGCCGTGCTAGGATTCTGCCGTAGTGCAAAGGGAGTCGCGTTGGGGTATTGCTGGTCTCTGCGGCCTCCTACTCATCGGAGTAGGGGTCCTGGGGAGCACTGCTGAGGCACCCGATAGTGCTGCCGAGGCATTGCACGCACTGCGCTCGTTGGTCGCACAGAACCCGACCGATGTGAGTGCATTGAACGATCTTGGCAACTTATTGGCCCTGGTGGGCAATCTCGAAGAGGCAACGCAGACCTATCAGCGCGCTCTGGAGATCGAGCCCGGCAATACGGCCCCACGCTACAACCTGGCCCTGGTGCTGGCAGAGCGTGGTGAGCGGAAACAGGCCCTCGACGAGCTCAGGACGGTGGTGGAGATCGATCCTCGCCACGCGTGGGCTCACTACCAGCTCGGAACCCTGTATGTCGAGCAGAATCGCCGCTCCAAGGCGATACAGGCGTACGAGCTGGCGTTCTCCCTCGATCCATCTCTCACCGAGCCGAGAGTCAATCCCCACATTGTCGAAAATAGACTGGTAACCGAATCCCTGCTGCGGGCCTACGTGGCTCGGTCCCCTTCGACGCAAGCGCCCAGGTTGTACCTCGACCCGGGAGCGGTAGCGAACCTGCTGCTTCTCCGGACGCCTGTGCAACCAGAGGTGGAAATCGAACCGAGCGCGAAGGTGGAACCTCACCGAGCGGCCTTTCAGCCCACCGATAGCCGGGACGACTCCGACAACGGGGGAACGGCAGAGAGGGACATTCAGGGTGGCGAGTCACCATCGACCCGGCGATTCGGATCGGCCCTCGGAACTCAGGCAGCTGTACCGGAAGGCACTCCTGGGTCGCAACCCTCTCAGAGCTCACCACCACCGACAACGGATCCGAGTCCGGCACCTGCAGGATCCACAGTCTTCGTTCCGACGCTCTCCAGCACGGGTAAGCTCGAACTCGAGCTGCTGCCTGCATCCGAGTTACTTGCCGCGATCGCAGCCTCTTGAGTCCCAAGCGGTGGGCCATCTCAGCCGACTGCGCCTACTCGCTCTCTTGCCTGTTCTCCTGCTCGCTCTGCTCACTTGCTGGACCGGCACGTTTCCAGGTGCGGCCACGGCGCTGGGTGCCTTGTTGACCCAACTAGGAGTGATCGGTTTCTGCTTGCTGGGCTCGGCGGAGTGGCACGATCCCCTCAGGCTCGGGAATGTCGGCCGATGGCTCGTACTTCTGGCTCTGGTGGTCGCAGTGGTCAGCTGGCTCTTATCCCCGGTGGCGCGCGCTGGCCATGTCGGCCTGATTCTGCTCCCTGCCTTGCTGCTTATACCCGCCGCCACGCGCCGTTGCTGGCGGCAGACATGCGACTTGCGCACCGGAGTCGTCGCACTTTCCGTGCTGACGCTGTCGGTCGGCGGTATCGCTCTTGCCAGCTGGCCGGCGCTCGATTTGCTCCGCCCCGCCTTGCCGGTCGGTCATCACAACCTGCTGGCTGGCTGGCTGATTCTGGTGTTGCCGCTGTCGCTCGTCCCGGTTCGATATGGAGGCCTCTCTCGCTGGGCCGGTGTGGTTGCCGCACTTTGCGGCCTGGCGGCGCTCGCGGCCAGCAAATCGCTCCTGGGGGGCATGGCGCTGGGCGCTCAGCTCCTCGCTGCCACGATGTGGTGGCCGCGCGCGCGTCGATGGTTCTTGCCGGCCATTCTGCTCCTTCTGCTTGTCGCCTTTCCCCGCCTCATCGAGGTGGGACAAGGAGTGGATTCCTCGGCTCGCGCCCGCTCAACATACCTGGCCGCAAGCTGGCGTGGCCTGGTCGAGCGGCCAGCGATCGGCTGGGGTCCAGGGGCCGCAGCGTGGACGATCGGCGAGTTCATGCGGCCACAGGTCGGGGTGAACCCGGCGAGTGAGGTCGTGGGTGATCTTCACTCTTTGCCGGCCGAACTGGCCTACGAAATGGGTGCGTTGGGATTGGGGCTGGCAATGAGCCTTGGCGGGATCTTCGCCCGCCAACGGCTGCGGGAGCAGGCCTGCTCCACTGATCGGACCGTGCAAAGGGCAGCCCTGCTGGGACTGCTGGGCGCGGTGGTGTTCTCGCTCGGCTCGGCGCCGCTTGCTGTCCCTGCCTTGCCCGTCACCGCCGCAGTGATCGCCGGTGCTGCACTGGGACCACGCTCGACAGAGCACCCCGAGAATGCGCGCCCTACAATGATGAGTTCCGCCTATCTTCTGCTGACCGTTCTGGCCTTGGTGCCGATCGACCGCGCGCACTTCTTCTATGACAGCGCCCGGCAAGCAAAGGCTCCCCGGGATGCGCTCGCGGCTGTGGGCAAAGCCGCGAAACTCGACCCACGCTTCCCCCTTTACCGTGCCCGCCGAGCCTGGCTCGCGAGTGATCTGGACAGCGCCAGCCAGGAGTCGGCTGCACAAGCTCGCCAGGCTGCCACGATGGCACCTGGTCTGGCACCGCTGTGGTTGGCCGCCGGCGATTTGGCCCAGCGAGCCCACCTATCGTGGGCGCCCGACGCCTTTGCCCAGGCCCACCGGCTCGACCCTCTCTCCCCTCTGGCAGCCTTTCATCTCCTCGCCAGCGATCCCGAGCGAGCGGATGCCGTCGATCTTGGTGTGTTCGCAGTCAGAGCCGAGCCTCGGCTGGCCGCTGCGGTCTTCTGGTGTCATCACCTCGATTTGGCACAAGCAGTCAGCGAGCGCATGGGGTCTCCGATTCCGAACGGTCAGGCGGTACCCTCGACCGTACCCACTGTGCTGACCCTGACGATGGACCGAGTCCCGGCAGCCTCCTTTTCGCTCTATGCATTCCGCCGTTCACCCTGGCCGGCCGGTCTGGCTCCGGTGCCACTGGACGTCGGAATCTGCCAAACTTTCGATCCCGGGGTACAATAGGAAGTTCTGCTCCTGGGGAAACTGCTGAACCGGCGCTTGGAGCGGGCAGACAATCGACCGATAGAGACCTAACGGAAGTGATCACAGCCGTTCTCAGTCGCAAGGGGGGTGTGGGCAAGACCACGAC
>Ga0255055_10000561_pt1 | contig 28640 bp, 26 predicted proteins | sample JV7_2_27_MG_FD_188633 | JGI IMG/M metagenome (GOLD analysis project Ga0255055, IMG submission 188633) | Seawater microbial communities from Jervis Inlet, British Columbia, Canada - JV7_2_27 | ecosystem: Environmental > Aquatic > Marine > Inlet | place: Canada: British Columbia | collected...
AAAAAAAATACGGTTTTTCGGCAAACACCGCCGAAATTTTTCGGTTGCGCAGCGGCAGACCACACAGGTCGCATGATTCCGGAGAGCATATCATTTGGTTGCATACTGTATAAGCCCATGGGTGCCCATGGCAAGCAATTTCATTAACATTGACGACATGTGAAAGGTCTCGCCGGCAAGATCTTACGATCTAAGGAATTTAGTCTTTATGTTCTTTCGTACCCGGGGAGTGGCCGTGCTTTGGTTGCTCTTTTTTGGGGGGCCTCATCTCTTTTTTGTGGGGCTGCATAACGGGTTTGTGCGGTTCAAGCGACTTGATATAGGCGATCACGCGCCAGCGGTCCAGGACGTCCACGGTTGTCGCCAGCGCGGGCCTTGTGCCCTGGGGGGTTCCGTAGCTTATTACTTTAAACAGCTCACCATTTGATTTGGCCAGAACCTTTGCATTTCTCAGGTCCGTCGGCAGCGGCTTGAAACTCTGTCCGACCGTCGCATTGCCGTCGTGATTTTTACCATGGCACATGGCGCAAAAGGTAAAATAAACTTCCCGGCCGAGTTTGATCGTTTCAGGATCGCCCATTTTAAGGGGGGAATTCAGGTTCTTTGCCTTCTGGACGCGATATATCATTTCACCGCCTGCAAACGGTACGACACCCTTTTCCATAACCAGAAGCGGTTCTTCATGCGGCCGGACAGCCGGCGTCTCCCACATGCGGCCATATATAAACTCATTGTCATAAAATATTAAAGCCTCGTAGGCGATAAATGCCATGACGCCGAGAATGAAAACAGATATGAGAATTTTTTTCATCTACTCTCCCTTTGATCCTCTCACATGCTGTGGATATGGCAGCTTTTCGTAAACCGAGTAGGGTGATGCCGCCGGGACGTCCTCTACAACTCCAAAATCCCAGATCGGCGGGCCTTTATCTCCGATAAATCTGTAGGCAAAAAAACTGTAGAGAAAAAATAAAATTATCAGGGTAAAAACAAAAGCCCAGGTGGCCCATATGGATTCTTCAGTTGATTTCATTTATATTTTCACTCCTGACAATCCTATTCCAAGGATATAGAAAAAAGCCCAGAGCAAGAAGCCCGCTATGGTGAGAATAAGAATTATAGGGAAGGGCGCGTTTCTTGATTCAATCCCATCAGGATAGGTATGGATGACTCTATTTTTTCTTGCCTGTGCATCTTTGCTCTTAAAAACCTGACGCGTAAATCCGAAGTACAATAAAATAACCAAAATCAGGGTAGGAAATAAAAATAGGATGACATGTTGAAACCCTATTAGATTGAAAAATCTCATAGCAAATCCTCTCCGCTCATTTAGCGCCAATTCCCTCGGGCTGTCCGACCAGCAGACAAACGCCGCCGCGCTAAATCAGATAAGCATAAATGACCACCCAAACGATCGCCATCAGGCCGAAGGCCATTAACCCAAGCAGAATAAAAGATTGGATCCGGGCATTTCTCGAAACCGGGCCGAACGGTTGCGGCTCCTCTTCATCAAGTGGAAGATATCTGGCGCGTTGCTGATCTTTAAACTGGCCGTTTTTAATGGCCCAAAAAAACAGGACCAAACCTAAAGCAAATCCGGCCACAAGGTATGTGATAAAAAACAGGTAATACATTGTTCGTTAATTCATCCGGCTTCAGTTTTCATGTGTAGTTTTCCCAGGTTCATTTTTTTCCCCGGACTTATGCGCATTGGGTTCGACATGTTTATCCTTTTCTGCGGGGCTATGCGCGTCTTGGGATTCGGTATGTCCCTCCATCTTTCCAGCATCGCGCGCATCTTCGGATTCATTATGTTCCTCCATCCCTTCCATCCCTGCCGGAGCGTGCTCGTGGACCGTGATCTGTGCCTCCGGCTCGTAGGAGGCATCAATTCCCCTGGGTTCGGTGTTGGCATCACTTTGGCTGACAAAGTAATGCGCCACATAATTGCCCACGTCCCAGATCTTTTCGGATTCCAGTTCGCGTTTGAAATACGGCATGGTCGTTCCGGTAATGCCGTTCATGATCTGATAGTAAAGGATCCCGCCGGAAATGCCTCTATTTTTCAGGATCGTAAAATTCAACGGAGGTGGATACATATAGGGCTGGCCGGGCCCCATACCGTCACCAATGGGACCGTGACAACCGATGCAAAAATCCTGGTAAACCTTACGCCCCCTGGCAAGACCCGCTTCCGTGGTGGGGTATGGATTGGGGACATTGCGCCAGCCTTCGGGCACCTGCGAGTGTAGCCAGTTTACATTTTCTTCGACCCCGGCTTCATACGCTTCGATAGCTTTCTTTTTCCAGAATTTTTGGCGCTGCATGCGCTGATCGGCCTGCTTAAAGCCCAGACTCTGCACATACCGGATCAAATTTTGAATATGTTCGTCGCCGAGATATTCAAAGGGCGGCATGATCGAGTTGGGCCGGGTGCTGCGCGGATTAATGAAATGGGCCACATGCCAATCATCCGGGTGCTCGCCGCCCGCCTGGGAAAGATCCGGACCGGTGCGCTCGGAACCCAGAAGAATCGGTCGGTCTTCGATATAGTCGCCGGCCTGGGCAATTCTTTCAGCTCCCAATCCCCAGTCAAGCTTGCGGATGGATTGGGTGTGGCAATAGCTGCAGCCATTGGCGATATAGAGCTGCCTTCCCTTTTCTTCTACAGAGGTGCGCTGGCGAAATATGTCAGAGGGTGTCTGGACCCTTGTGGCCCAGGGCCAGTAAACCGACGTTAAGGTAACGGCTGTCAATATAAAGAACGCACCAAAAACAACGGTTATTGGCGTCATTTTTAGGTTCATGCGCGTTCTCCAGGATTATAGAATATGCTTCGCGTAATATTGTACAGGCCAATGAAAGCCCCGACGACGATCATCAACCCCATGCTGGCTCGAAACACATTATACACATGGATTTGAGGCAGAATCCGGTAAACAGTTTCGCCATTCAACCAGCTATTTCCCTGGACCAGTCCGGCAATGGTCAATGACACCATGAAGCCGCTGAGTCCGATAAGAATCAGCCAGTACTGAAAGTCTGCCAACGTTTTGCTAAAAAGCGGTTTGCCGGTAATTTTCGGCAGAATGTAATAAATTCCACCCAGCGCAGTCATACCCGCAAACCCGAGTACTCCCATATGCGCGTGCGCGACCACCCAGTTGCTGAAGTGCGTCAGTCGCTGCACCTGGGGCAACGACTGGATGGGTCCCTGAATGCAGGTAAACAGATAAATAATGGTGCCGGTCAAAACAAATTTGGCGCCGATGTTTTCGTGGATCACCCCCAGTTTGCCTTTGATCGTAAACCACAGATTGATCAGGACCACAATCACCGGGATGATCATGCCGATGCTGCCCACAACGGCGATTACTTTCAGCCAGGTGGGAGCCGGCACCTGCAGCAGGTGGTGGGTACCGATATGGGTGTACATCACCCAGATGGTCCAAAAACCCACCAGCGAAAGGCTGTGACTGTACAGCGGGGTCCGACAGGCGCTGGGCAGCACATAATAGGCTACCGCCACGGCGAGCGGCGTCAGCAGAACCCCCAGCACATTATGTCCGTAAAACCAGTTTAAAACAGCGTCGGGCATTCCGGTTAATGCACCGCTGCCCGGATCCCAGATCACGTTGCCGATGCTGTATACAATCGCGGTTAAAATGATGGAAACCGTAATGTACCAGACCGATACATACAGCAGCGGTTCTTTTCTCTGACGAATGGTCATTGCCATATTGATAAACATGAGAATAAATACGATGCCCACCAGCACGTCAATGGACCAGATCGCCTCCGCATACTCCCGGCCCTGGGAATAGCCCAGGGCAAGGCTGATGGTGATGGCCCCCAGAATGACGTTCCAGAGCAACACCGTCAGCACGCCTAATTTTTCGCTGAATAATTCCGTTCGCAACAGCCTGGGCACAATGTAATGACTGACACCCAGCAGCCCTCCGGTGACAAACCCAAAGATGACCAGGTTGGTGTGGATCGGCCGGATTCGGCCGAAGGAAAGCCAGCTGATGTTTCCCAAAAGCTCCGGGGCGATGAATTGGACGGCAGTTGTAAGGCCGGCGATAGTCCCGATCGTCATCCAGAATACAGCCGTGATGCAGAATCCTTTGGCGGTTTCATATTTAGGAGACAATGTCTGTTCTTGGTTTGCCAATTTTGTTTCTCCCTTAGCGCTGCGCGCTGTATGGAGCATGGCGCATGGCGCAAAGCGTAATAAGACCAGCCAGTAAATACTCTATGCCGTTTAATTGTGGCAGGACCAGCAATCCAGGTTGGCCTTTTTTTCCTCGTGGCATTCGATACAGAATCCCATTTTAAAATCAGTCCCTTTTAAGCGGTCCATGGTTTCCACGGCCCCATGGCATTCTTTGCATTCAATATCCTTTCTGATGTGTCGCTGGTGGTTAAATACGACATGTTCGGGCACATAGTTGACTTTGACCCATGCAGCCGGGGTATTGGACTCTAACCAGTCATGTACTCTTAGAACTTCCGGGAACGAGTGCAGGATGTAGTGATGGCAATACAGGCATTTTTCCACCGGCGGCATCCCCGGAAAATTGGATTTTTTTACGTAGGGATGACAGAACTCACACTGGATCTGCTTGACACCGGCATGGACGCGGTGGCTGAAAGCGACCGGCTGTTCGGGACCGATATCGGTTGCCGGGGGGATGTAGAAGTAATACAGAAAGGCAACCAATAAAACGATACCTAATCCGATCAGCAAAAGCAGTGTGCGGTTGTTGCCGGTGCCTTCATTCTGCAAAGAGGAGGCGGATTCCATCAACTCACCTCCTTTTCTTTAACCTGCACCAGCTCCGGGAACAACCTCAGAAAATAGGTTACCGCCAAGGCCATCAGCCCTAAAAAGCCCAGTGAAATCAATCCGTCGCTATAGCCCAAGGGGAGATTTGCTGCGTCGGGGCTCAGGGCCGGTGCGATCAGCAGCAGGTGTTCAAACCACATTCCAATACCAACGACCGAGCACAGAATAATCATAATGATCGGTTTTGTTTTTATCTTTTGGCTCAAAAGAACTAAAAAGGGCAGAATAAAGACGACCAAAAATACCGCCCAAGCCAGGGGCTTCCAGGGCAGCATCACAGTGCGGGTGATGACATAGCTGGTTTCCTCCGATATATTGCCGTACCAGATCACCATGAGCTGGACGTAAAAAAAGTCTCCCCAAAGCAGGCAGAACGCGAAAAAGAGTTTTCCGACATCGTGAAAATGAGAGCCGGTGATCATGGATTGCTCCCCCTGGGCAAGGCGTATGACGGCGGCAAGCACAATCAGGCCGCCCAGGCCGATATAAAATGCCTTGATAAACGAATAAGGACCAAAAAGGGTGGAATACCAGTTGGGTTCCATGCTCATCACCAGATCAAAGCTGATCACGGTTAGCACCACCGCATAAGCCAGGATATACAATACACTCAGGCGGCTCATCCTTGTGCGGCACTTTTGTCGGTCTTGCTGACTGCCTTTCCAGCCGCGCAAGAAAAAAGATTGTATTTTTCTTGAAGATGAGCCCGGGTCGAGTTTAAGCCGCATGGCGTTGTAAAGATAAGCCAGGCCCAGCCCATAAAGGACAAGCAAGCCGATCAGATTCCTGGTAAATAAAAAGGGCAGATTGAGCCAGGCCTCTTTACCGTGGAGGTCATGGTGCAGCCACGGGAAAATATAATCTTTGCCCAAAAACATCAACAGAAACAGGCCGAATGATATCGGGAAAAAAGCCGCAAAAGATTCGGCCAGATTCTGGACGGGCTGGCTCCAGCGGGCCTTGGTCAGGTGCATCACGGCGGAAAAAAGCAGCCCGCCCTGGGCAATCGCCGACCAAAACAAAAAATTAATTAAATAGGCCTGCCAGGCTCTTTCAGGGTGCGGGGTTTGCAGCCCGTACAAAAAGGTGGCCAATCCGATGACAATCAGGAGGGCAAAAATTATAAACAGCGGTTTTTTTATAAGCATGTTATTCGATGGTGATGTCATGGCATTCAGCGCACTGTTCAATTAATGAAGTTTGTTTTATGCGTCGGTATCCTTGCGGTTATTATTTTTGGCCCTGGGCCTGCCGATCGAATAAAAATCCATCTGGAGCAGGTATTAGCTAAAAACTTTGACATCGCCTCCCTGCTGTTCAAACAGGTTTACGAGATCCTCTTTTTCATTTTCCGCACAGGAAGCGACGATGCCGAAATGTTCCCCGGAACAGCGGGGGTCATATAGTTCAAGGCCTTTGTAGTCGGGCAGACGGCACTGCAGCAGAAGCCCCAGCACATTGCCAATCACGGAAAATAAAATCGTAAATTCGAATCCGACAACCACAAAAGATATCCAGGAGAGAACGGGTTTGCCCTGAACGATGAGATCCCATTGCAGGACGGTGAAAATGCACAGGGCAAAACCGCTGAAAAACCCGGTTATCCCGCCTATCAACGTAAACCAGCCCACCCGGCTTTTTTTCAGCTTTAAAGCGTCGGAAATCTTGTGACTGGGAATTGGGCTGTGGACCTGATCCGGCTTCCAGACGGTCTCAGTCAGGGCGTTTATAGCGGCAACCGCTTTGATTTCATCGGGAAAAACGCCCATTATATTCAGTTTACCCTGCATAATGGCCTACTCCTTGACAAGGGTTTCCTTCATTTCCGTCATGGAAACAGAAGGCAGGTGCTTTACAAACAGCAGAAAAAGGAAAAAGAAAAGGCTAAAGGCGCCCAGCATAATGCCCATTTCGATAAGCGAAGGCCTATAATTTCCCCAGACACTGGGAATAAAATCATGCGCCGGGCCGCCGACAATAATGACAAACCGCTCATACCACATACCGATATTTACCAGAACGGCAATTCCGAAAAGCCATGGGAAGCTTCGCCGGATTCTTCTGAAAAAGAAAAGCAGCGGGAAGATGGAATTGCAACTGACCATGATCCAAAACTCCAGGCGGTATTCACCAAATGCCCGCCAGCGAAATGACTCCTGCTCGATGATGTTGTTGCTGTACCATGCCAGGAAGTTTTCGGCGGCATAGGCGTAACCGACGATCAGCCCCGTGAAAATGATGGTTTTGGCAATATTGTCGAAGACATCCCTGGTGATGATTTTTTCATAATGAAAAATCTTACGCAGGGGAATCAGCAGCACTATAACCATGGCCAATCCGGAATGAATCGCGCCGGCGACAAAATACGGTGCAAAGATGGTGCTGTGCCAGCCCGGGGTAATGCCCAGCGCAAAATCCCATGATACGACACTGTGTACCGAAACCACCAGCGGTGTGGCCAGCGCGGCGAAAAAAAGATAGCCGCGGGTGTAATGACGCCATTGCTCAAACTTGCCTGTCCAACCAAGAGAAATAATGGTGAATATTTTTTTGCGCAATCCGTTGGCCTTATCGCGGATTGCGGCCAAATCGGGAATCAACCCGGTATACCAGAAAAGCGCGCTTACCAGCAGATAGGTGCTGATGGCGACCATGTCAAAGATCAAGGGAGACTGAAAGTTGGGCCACAGATTCCTCTGATTGGGATAGGGCAGCATATAATTTATCATCCACACCCGGCCGACATGGATCATTGGGAACAAGCCGGCGACGCAAACAGCGAAAACCGTCATCGTTTCCGCCGCCCGCGCGATGGGATTGCGCCAGCCGGCTCGAAACAGGTGCAAGATAGCGGAAATGAGTGTCCCCGAATGGGCAATACCGACCCAGAACACGAAGTTGATAATGTACGTTCCCCAGGCGACCGGATGATTCTGGCCCCCGGCGCCGATGCCGATAAAAATCTGATAGATCCAGCAGGCGCCCCCGACGAGTATGCCTAAAAGCAGTAAGGCAACGACTGCCCAATAATACTTTTTAGCCGGGCTTAAGGTATCCAGTATGGTTTGATCAATACTCGCGTAAGTTAGCTGACTCATATCTAATCTTTCTTTATTAACCACAAAGGCACAAAGTTCACAAAATTCTTATCCATTCACAATTCGCTTAATACCATGTTTCATCACGGGGACATTAAAATTGAGCAACATCCCCAACCACAGCTGTGATAATTTTAAATAAGTTAGGAGTTGAGCTTCAAACAAAGGATCCAGTTGCACAACAGCCTTCAGTTCAACAATTACAAGATCATCAACTAAAATGTCTATTCGGTAGCCGCAATCTAAATTAATTCCTTTATAATCAGCTGGTAAATGTTTTTGACGTTCAAAATAGATATTCCGAAGAGACAGTTCGCAACAAAGGGCCTGTTCGTAAGCTGATTCTAGAAGGCCGGGTCCTAAGTGTCTATGTACTTCAATAGCTGCTCCGATAATTTCTTTTGATAGCAAGTCGCTTTTTTTCTTTGTGTCCTTTGTGACTTTGTGGTTCACCTACAATTCCTGTAAAACTTTTTTAAGATAAATCACGGCCGGTTTGGTGTTCAAGTATCCCAGAATTTGATATCTGCGTTTGTCTTCCACCATTTGTCGGACGCGGCTGTTTTTATCCATAATATTTCCGAAAGTGAACACATCGGTCGGACAGGTTTGCAGGCAAGCCGGCTGGATTTCTCCATCCAGAATCTTTCGGTCTTCATTTTTAGCGAAATCGCGGGCTTTCTTGATTCTCTGAACGCAAAAGGAACATTTTTCCATCACGCCCTTACTGCGCACGGTAACATCCGGATTCAGCTGCAGATTGGACGGTTCCGGCCATTGCCAGTCAAACCAGTTAAAGCGTCTTGCTTTGTATGGGCAGTTCTGGGAGCAAAATCGGGTTCCGACACAGCGGTTGTAAATCTGATTGTTCAGTCCTTCTTTGGAGTGATGCGCGGCATATACCGGACAAACAACCTCGCAGGGCGCATTGTCACAGTGCTGGCAGAGCAGCGGCAAAAAGATAGTTTTTTCCATTTGCCTGGGGTCATAAAAGCGCTCAATCCACAGCCAGGCCATTTCACGCTGTTCGAGGACTCGCTTTAGACCCACCACCGCGACGTTGTTTTCCGCCTGGCAGGCAACGGTGCAGGCGGCGCACCCGATGCACCGGTCCAGATCCACCACCATGGCCCAGCGATAATCTTCGTGTTTGTGGGGCGGGTAGAAGTCTCTTTTGGGATCATAGCCTTCCTCCGTGGGCAGTGCGAAAGGAAACTCGTCCATTCCCAGGCCTTTTTCATCTTCGGAAGACGCGTGCTCTTTTCCATTCCGTAAATTTTTTAGGTCTACCGAAAGGGCGATCTTGCGGCCTTCGGTATATCGGCTGCCGTCTGTATGAGCCAATTTGATTGAACGGCCGGTTTTTTGAATTGAGATCGACCGCACGCCATACATCGGACCACCTGAGACCTTCTCGGCTTCGGGAGAAAGCAACCGGAGCGGATTTATTCCCATTCCGCCGGCATATCGGCCGTAGTCAGCGTGCCCCTGACCGATTCCCATAACCAGCATCTGCGGGTGAATATTTTCGGTTTCATAGATCGGGGCTTCGAGACCACCCCATTTGGATTCAATTTTTATGATATCTCCCTGGACCAATCCCATATTTTGCAGGGCCTGTGGATGAACGATCACCGGTGTTTGCCAGGCAACTTTGGTTAACGGGTCCGGAACCTCACACAACCAGGATTTGTTGGCACCTCTTCCGTCAAAAAATCGTATGGAAGGTACGGCCTGGAATACGAGTTCTTGCTTGGCCGGATCCAGGGTTTTTAAAAGCTCATCGGAAAGTTTTTTAGGATGAACCCTTTTGGGCCGCTGGATTTTTTCGGCAGTTGGTTTAAAAATTCCGCCCTTCTGGAGGGTTTGCACCCAGTCCAGTTCATTGGTGATTTTGCCTTGTGATTCCAGCTGGGCGACTAAGTAAGTTTTGAAATCCTGGGCCGGTTTATGATCTTCAAAAGCTGCATTTAAGATCACATCACCCAGATGGGGGGCTTCGGTAAGTTTTCCCATGGCAGGTTGCTGGGTGGAAACGATTGTTTGCCAGCCGCTGTATTCATCCCAGGTTTCCAAGGGTTGGTTTACCGGCAAAATGAGGTCCGCCAGCTTCGAGGTCTCATCCATGAAATTGCTGAAGCTCACCACGAAAAGGTCACTTTTTTCTAATGCTTCTTTTATGCCGCTATTCGGCGGCAGTGTAAAAATCGGGTTCACATTATTCAGTATGAGAAGATCCACTGCTTCGGATTTCAGTTCATTGAAAAAGTCCAGGACCTCAGCCCGTTTGGCTGCAATTTCTACCCGGTGCCGATTGGCGAAGTCCAAAAGTCTTAAGTCCGGATCAAGCAGCAGGTTCAATAGATTCACAGCCAGATTGGTTTGCAGACCGTTTAAGCCGGAAGCACCTGTAGCGGATCCGAGCACCAGGGGTTTGTTGGCCCCCATGAGTTGGAGGATTAGTTTTTCATAAAGCGGTAAAGGAAGTCCGGAAAGCTGCAGTACCCTGTCCTGGGTATAAGGCGCCGTGGCTTTATACAGGCTATTGATAAAGGATTGAGGCAGGTTTTTCCCTTTGCGGATATCCAGGGCCTGCCGGACCAGGCCAAGCGCAACGACGGCTTCGCTGCCAGGATTGCAGGCCAACCAGTAATCGGCATTTGCGCCGGTCATGGACTGATAAGGGTTAACATGGAAAAACAAACCCTTTTTACCGTTGTTGATGGCATGCATGCCTTTGAATTTCCATGCATATTCAACCGGTGACAACCAGGTTTCTAAAAAATCCGCGCCGAATGATACTAGAACATCGGCCTGATCCATATGATAGGAGACCAGCCCGTCGACTCCGAAAATTTTTTGATTCGCCGTTTTTAACGATTCATAGGCATACGGTTCAAACACCAAGGGCTGCGGGGAATTCCACTTCTTAAAAGCTTCCTTAAAAAGGCTCATCAGGCTGTTTCCGGTCACTTCGGTCAGCATGCGGACCCGATTCGGCCCCTTGTCGAGGGCATCGTTGGCTCGGGCCTGCAAAATGAACTGGGCATCGTCAAACGACAGAGACTGCCATTGCCCTTTCTGTTTAAACAGCGGTGTTGTGATCCGATCGGGGTTGTAAATCGCCTGCAGGGCGGCCTGGCCGCGCATACAGATCTTGCCCTTGTTGATGGGATGAAGGGGATTGCCCTCAATTTTAATGATGCGGCCCTCCCGGTTTTTGGCCAGAATTCCGCATCCCGCCGGACACTCTCGGCAGGTAGCCGCATACCAGGTGGCCTGACCGGTTAGCATGTCCTCCGGTGCTTCGACTAAAGAGAACAGGTTTTTTTGAGGTGGATTGCAGCCAAAAGCAAAAGAAACACTCCCGACACCCGCAATCTTGAGGAAGGTTCGACGATTCATGTGAATTATTATCTCCCGCAGTAGATCAACGAAATAGAGGTGCTGCTAATTGAATCATATGATGAGTAATTGTGAGATGGATCAAATAATATCTGGAGAAAAAAATTGGTTCAGAAAGAATAAATGAATCGGTTATAGATGTTGAATCTATAAAAAATAAAACCATCTTGTCAAGCTGTGATGATTGAAAAAGCCGCACTAATTTAGAAATTGAGATTTGAATGTTACTTGATATACGCTAATTAATATAAAATTTTCAAAATGTTAATGGGGTAAAAACCCTATTTTTAGAAATTAAACACCTTATTTATCCAGTGCCTGTGTCCAAAGATATCGAGGTTATAATTGCTTAACATTCTGATATTAAATATAATTACCCCATATTCAGTTGACAGATTCCAGCGGGTGCTTATTGGTGGTTTATAAGCTATCTCAAAATTAGCAGTTCATCTTGGAAGACAGAGAAAAAAGTTCCTAAGGTGCTGGAAAGTTAGAAGTGCCTAAAGTTCAGGAATTCTGTCATCTGACAGAAGCCGGTAAAGAAGCTGCGCAATTTTGTGTCGAGAACGAGTACGAGGACGACGACGAGAACGATGCATATGAAATCGTAAATCCTACTCGTCCTCGTTCTCGTCCTCGATAACCAAAAAAAGTGAAGTAACTACGACCACGAATAACAGGGCTTGCTATGAGCGATCGTGAAAAAATATTAAAGGCCTTGATGGATGTCCTCGGTGAGGAAGGCTGCGGCGTGTCCTGCGAAGAAGCTACGATATTTCAAGATGATGAAGGCTGGAAGATGATGCTGGAGGGTTTTATGGAGCCCTGGAAGCTGGGTCAAACGCTTAAAGAGGCCAAAACCAGCATCGGGGAGTATGCTCAGATGGGCTTTGGATTGACTTAATATTATTAGCCACGGACCCACACAGACATACACAGACAGTCAAAAAATTAAAAACAAACCCATTGAATCGGACAAATGTGTTTTAAATTGTGATTCTCCACAAATTAGCTTGGATTATATATCCCGCAAAGCGGGATGACCGTTTTTGTTCGGCCAATGTCGGCCGAACAAAAGGTCCGTGTGAGTCCGTGTGGGTCTGTGGCTAATTTATATAAATATCAATCATTCCGCGTTTCGCATCCTGAGATTTATCTCCAATCTTTCCAGAGACAGCTTGATGACATCGGTGGCTTTGTCGGTTTTTTGCATGTAATCTTCAAAAAATCCTTTCACTTCCTGTTGCCTGCCCAATCCGGCCATCGGAATGATGGCGGCGATAACTCTTTCATACAGCATCGGATGAAATTGCTCTATTTGTTGCAGATGGGTCACATACCATTCCCACAACAGCGGGACGGCGTAGGGGTTAGAAGCCATCGCCACAACCGGAATAAACTGATTGCGGGCCGGCACCTCATCCAGAATATATTGCTGGGATTTTTTAATCTGGGCTTTTTCCTTAAAGCAGCCCAGCGCCATCAGTATATTCATGCGTTCATGCTCGATCTTCGATGATTGAAATCGCTGATCCAGCCATTCGAAGGTCTGTTCATTGCCGGCATATGCACCGATCTGCATCACACTTTTCATAATGTCCGGGTGCACCGTTTTGCCCTGCATTAAATTCGCCACGTGTTTGCGGGCAAACTCTGCTGCGCTTTCAGAGCCGCTAAGAGCCGCATGCCACAGCAGCTGTTCGCGCAGGATAGCGGTGGTATGTTTTTCATCGGGCGCGGGCTCGTATCCGATATGGTTAAGTATCATTTCAAACCAGGGGCGAACCAGAGATGAAATTTTTTCTCTGGTGCTGTCGGCCATCACCAGAGCGGCATACTGCAAATTACTGGAGATACTGATCAGCGGCAAAAATGCCTGTTCATTTTCATAGATCGAAAGAAATTTTAAATATTCGGCCAAAGAGGTTTTTCCGCTTTTACACAATGCGAAAAAATCGTTTTGCAAGCCCCAGCGGTCTTCGATCGGCAGCGATTGATCGCGGACCCGCTGGCCGAGGGCTTTTAGGTTTTTGTGGTCTTGATAGTCAACGATATAAAAGCCGGTCTGTTGATCATTGATCTTATAAACATCTGTATGCTCCGGAATCTCGATTTCGGTCCTGGCGCTGTCCATCAGGAATGTCATCTGCTCGGTTTCAACACTGTCTGAAAAAAAAGAAATGGTGATGGGCACCTGCCAGATTTGATCGGAATCATTCGGCAGGAACGTGAACCGCTTCTGATTCAATTCCAGTTTGTTGCCCTGCCGTTTAACAGAAATCAGCGGAAATCCCGGCTGCTCGATCCAGCTTTTCATCATTTTGCCGATCGGCTGTTCAGAAGCTTTTTCAAAAGAATCCCAGAGGTCCTGACTGGCGGCGTTGGCGTATTCATAAGTTTTCAGATAATGCTGCAGTCCCTTTTGAAAACTGTCTTCTCCGATGTATCCTTTGATTTGCCTCAGGATACTGCCGCCTTTGCTGTAGATAATCGGAGCCGTGCTGACATTGATAACCACATGTTCACCTCCCGGTATTTCAATTGCAAAATTTTCCTGGAGCGCATCCCGGGCCATAGCACCACCGGTCTGCCCATAAAGAAATTGCTGCCAGGCTTCCCATTGCGGATAGTAGTGATCGACAATGCCGTATCCGAAGTAGGTTGCAAAGCTTTCGTTTAGCCACAGATATTTCCAGTCTGAGGGTGTGACCAGATTGCCGAACCACTGGTGAGCGATTTCGTGGGCGATGACTTCACATATTCTTTCTTCTCCTGATTTAGAGGTAACATCCGGATAATGCAGCAGCAAATTTTCACGAAATGTAATCGCTCCCCAGTTTTCCATGGCTCCGAATGCAAAATCAGGAATCGCAATTAGATCCATCTTGGGGAGCGGATACGGGATGCCGTAATACGCCTCGCTGAATGCCAGGGCTTTGCGGCCAAACTCAAGGCCGAATTTTGCATGGAACTCCATACCGGGCAACGTGACAGCCCGAACGCGCGGATCTTCTGTGTCCCGGATAAATTCAAACTCACCGACCCCGAAGAACACAAGATACGTGGACATTTTAGGGGTTTGTTCAAAGGTGACCCGTTTTTTCCCGTTTTCTAATAGTGTCTCATCGGCGACGGCGCCATTGGAAATAGCCACCAGAGCGGTGTCGATGTCTATTATAATATCGAATGTCGCCTTTTTGGCGGGGTGATCCATACACGGAAACGCTCTGCGGGCATCGCTTTCTTCAAATTGGGTTACTGCGATGTGTTTTGTTTCTGCGGAACTGGCATATTGACTTCGATAAAAACCGGCCATTTTGTCGTTGATCTGCCCCTCATAGCGAATCCTCAGGCAAATGCTGCCTGCCATTTGTTGCGGAAGCAGAATTTTCAATTCTTCATTTTCAAAATCTGTTTCAAATTCACATTTGATGAAATCGTTGTTTCGTTCGACGGCACAGTTTAAAATGTCAAGATCGAGTATATTTAAACACAGCTCCTCAATGGCTGTTTGGGCTTCAACCAAAAGCGTCATATTTCCTGCAAACGTAAAATTCGTAAGGTCGGGAATAAGGTGGATCCGATAGTTTTTGGGTGCGACCGGCTGCATGGTTTCCTCCTCAAGGCGAGTGATTGGGAAAGAGATATGGTTGACAGTTTTCGTGAAATGTATTTTTAAGAGAAGAGAGTATAAAGAAATAAGCACAACCTGTCAATGTTGCCGGCTGCCGGCCCCTGGCCGCTGGTTGGCGGCGTAGGGCAGCCCTCCGTGGCTGCCGTTTCGATCTTAATTAACATAGGGAGGTTATTATGAGCGTGATCATTGAGTTTTCAATTTTTCCGCTGGACAAAGGTGTAAGTCTCAGCCCGTATGTCGCCCGGGCCCTGAAAGTTATTCAAGATAGCGGTTTGCCGTATGAATTGAATCCCATGGGGACCTGTGTCGAAGGTGAGTGGAATGACGTGATGGCTCTGGTGGATCGCTGCTTTCAGACGCTTGAAAAAGATTGCAACCGGATAAATCTTTCGCTGAAAGCCGACTACCGTAAAGGACCTTCCGGCCGTCTGAAAGGCAAAGTGGCGTCGGTCAAAGAAAAATTAAAATAGCGACGGGCAAGAGATCGCAGTTAAATTTTAGATAGAGAAGGAGAAGGGGTCAAGTCTTCGTTTGACTCTTATTCAATTTGATTTCCGCAGGTCCTGCACCAGGTCTGCGACGGTTTTCATGGGAATGACAGATATCCTTTCGTGGAGGGAGTATTCCTGTGCGCCCGGATAGACCACCCACAGATGTTCCAGCTGCAAATCCTTGATGGCACTGTGCATGGAGCGCGTCCGGCCGGGTGCATCCGCGTATTTAAATTCAAAGCCATAGCGCCTGCCCTTTGTCATCACCAGCAGGTCCAGTTCGGCACCTGCATGAGTCGCCCAAAAGTAGGCATCCCTGGTTTCAAACACGCTGATCACATGTTCAATTGCAAAACCCTCCCACGATGCGCCGATCTTCGGGTGCCCCTGCAGATCAGCAAGGGTATGCAGCTGGAGCAGGCTGTGTAATATGCCACTGTCGCGAATGTAGACTTTAGGCGCTTTGACCTGGCGTTTGCGGATATTTTCGAACCAGGGAGGAAGCACCCGCACCATATAAGCGCCTGCGAGAATGTCCAGATAGCGGCGGGCTGTATTTTCCGAGGTGCCTAACGATCTGGCAAAATCGGCCGCGTTCCACACTTGCCCGTGATAGTGTGCGACCATCGTCCAGAATCTCCTTAAAGTTTCGGATGGAATCGTGATACCGAGTTGAGGAATGTCACGCTCAAGAAAGGTGCGCACAAAGTCGTCCCGCCATGAAATGCTTGCTGTATCATCATCTGCTAAAAAGGATCTCGGAAATCCGCCCCATATCCAGAGGCGATCCTGGAGTTTATTTCCCACCTCGCCAAGGTTGAACCCGGATAAATCTACAAATCCGATACGTCCGGCAAGGGATTCGGAGACTCCCTTGACCAATTGGGGTGAAGCGGAACCGAGCAGGAGAAAACGGGCGGCATTCTGGGGGCGATCGGCGAGAACCCTGAGCAGTTCGAACAGGTCAGGCCGCCGCTGGACTTCATCAATGACCACCAGTTCGGTAAGCCCTTCCAGTGCCCGCATGGGTGCGGACAGACGGCGGGTGTCGACCGGATTTTCAAGGTCGAAATACGTACACGGCTCACGCTCCGCAATCATGCGTGCCAGTGTGGTTTTGCCGCACTGGCGAGGACCGAGAAGCGCTGCGATGGGGTGAACGCGGAATACGCCTTCAATGCGTTTAAGTACCTTCGGTCTTGGTATCATAGGCCGATTATATTCCTTGAAAATTGTAATGTCAATGTAAGATTTTCAATAATAAATATGATTTTAAGATTTATTGTTTTAACCGCGATGCAATCAAATGACCCTCGCATATGTTTCACCACGCCGATTCCACCTAAAAAAATTGTCATTCGATGGCAAGCGGCATCCGCATTGCCACGCCTATTTCCAATTCACCCCGTTCTTGACTAATGGTTCCTGCTGATTAATTTACCAATAATGCCTGAAAGCAAAGAAAAATTAATCAGTGAGCTTACGGCCTGCACCATGGATTGTCCCGACGCCTGTTCTATAGTCGTAAGGCGCACGGCGGATGGCAGGGTGAAGGTCACGGGCAATCCGGACAATCCGTTCACCTCCGGGTTTATCTGCGCCAAACTGAAGGATCATGTCAGAAGGGTTCAAAGCCCCCATCGCATTACTCACCCGCAGCTGAGAAGCAAAACCGGATGGCAGACCATCGGCTGGGATGACGCACTCGATCTGTGCGCTAAAAAGATACAGAATTTGCGTACCCGGCCAACCGCCATTTTGCATATTCACAACGAGGGTGCCAAAGGTGTTTTAAAAGAAGCCACTACGCTTCTTTTTAGCCGACTGGGGACCAGTCGGGTGAGAGGGTCGCTTTGCGACGCCGCCGGCTATATGGCCTGTGTGCATGATTTTGGCGCGCGCGAAAACAACGATATCAATGACCTGATGCATGCATCCAAAATCGTCAACTGGGGCAAGGATCTATCCCGCAGCTCGGTGCATACGGCGGCCCTTGTTAAAAAAGCACGTAAAAACGGCACCCGGGTGGTTACCATCTCCCCGGGGGGCGATGGCAATCACGCCTATTCCGATGCGCACATTCGTATCCGACCCGGCACGGACCGTTTCCTGGCAGCCGCTGTCTTGCGCTTGCTGATCGAAAACGATTTGATCTCCGAAGATGTTGCCGGCCATTCGCGTAATCCGGAAAAATTTTTTTCACTGATCCTGGAACATCCGTTGCAAGCACTACTGGGGGCCTGCGACGTTTCGAATAAAGACTTTCAGAGTATTTATGAGCACTATGCCGCAGAAAGTCCGGTGGCCTCCCTGATCAGTGCCGGGTTGCAGCGCTACCGATATGGCGGCGAAAATGTAAGGTTTATCAATGCGCTGATTTTGCTTTCCGGCAATATCGGGCGATCGGGAGGCGGCAGTTATTTCCAGCTGCATTCCTATCACAACCTGAATTTAAAATGGATGCGGGATTCAGAAAAACTGCCGCGTCGTTCTTTTCAATTTCCGTTGATCGCTCAGGAGATAATGACGGCTGAAAATCCGCCGATAGAAATGATCTGGGTCAACGGCGCCAATGTGATTAACCAGGCACCGGACTCACAGCAACTCATAAAAGCGTTTGCCGGGGTTGATTTTAAAGTTGTGGTCGATGCCTTTATGAATGATACGGCCCAACAGGCAGATCTGGTGCTGCCCAGTATGCTCATCCTGGAGCAGGAAGACATTATCGGGTCATATCTGCATGAGCAGGTTCAATACGTCTGTCCCGTGCTTCGCGCGCCCGGTGAAGCCAAAAGCGATTACTGGATTCTTACAGAAATTGCCAAACTTCTCGATCCACCGCTTGATCTGCCGAGCGGCGAAAAATGCCTGCAGGCCGCTTTAGATTCGCCCTATCTGGCAACAACCCTTGAGCAGATTCGGCACTGCGGCTGTGTGCGCTCCAATCGACCTGAAGTTGCTTACGCCGGCCTGCGTTTTGCACACCAGGACGGCAAGTACCGGTTCCCCTATTTGCTGCATGCCGAACCGGAACCGCCGGCGGATTATCCGTTGCGGCTGCTGACCCTGGTGCGTCGCAAGGCCATTCACTCCCAGATGTTGCCTGAGGATCAAAAACAACCGCCGGTGGTGTGGGTAGCACCGGGTAGTCTCTGCCTGAACGATCTGAATCTGGAAAAGACCGTTGAGCTGGTTTCACCGCTGGGGCGCTTGAAGGTCAGCGTGCAGACGCTGCCGGATCTTCATCCTGATGTTGTCATCTACCGCCGGGGAGACTGGATCAGTAAAGGCGGCGGTGTCAATCAGCTGATTGCCGCCGGATTGACGGACATCGGTTCCGGCGCGGCTTATTACGATCAGTATGTAAGATTGGAAAACGTTTAAATGTCCATCTATTTGATGGACGATCGTCTCCACCCTTCTGGTGGGACTAGAGGAGCGGCCCAAGTGGCCTTGAGGAGCTCCGCCTTCGGCGGATTGAGGTTAGAGCCTGGGTTATTGACGGAATCCCCGCACGATGCGGGATTTCACATCTTGATTTTAGAAATTAATGTGTTCAACAAGCGCAGCGCTCCTCAAATGAAATGCTCGTCAAGCGAAGCGCTCATAACGCCCTTTATTAATACCATTTGTATGATTACGTTCTTATTTCCTATTAAGTAATTAAGAATTACGGAGATATTTGATGCCTCGACCACCCAAGCCGCCTGAGGAGTTGCTGGATATCTGCCATCGCTGGTCAGAATCCATCGAAGCAATTTCCGGGGATGCGGCGCGCATAGAATTTTTTCAAAACGAGTTACCGGCTTTTCTTAAGAATCAAGCGCTGTTTGAGAAATTGTTAAGAAATATAAAAGCCGGCAGGCCCTACCCGGATTTGCGCCAGGCCCAGATGATCGATGATGAAATTCTGTTGTATCTAAACCCCAGGCGGCTTTTTTCCCTTCGTATGTTTCTATACGGTCCCGGGGACTACACCCCGATTCATGATCATTCTTCCTGGGGAGTCTCGGGCGCAGCGGCCGGAGAACTGGGGGTCATCCGCTACGGTCGCGAAGACGATGGCACTCTTGCGGGGTATGCCCAATTACTGCAGGCGGCCCCTGTTTATTTGCAGCCCGGAGAAATCGAGCTAACGCGCCCGCTAAACGGAGGCATTCATCAAACTGGAAACCCGGTTGACGGCACAACAATTATGATCAGTGTGTACGGAAGCCCCATTCGTCGGCTTTACATCAACCGCTTTGACTATAAGGCCAGCAAAGTTGAAAAGCTGTATCCGCCCCGTATCAAGAAAAAGATGCTGGCCGCTGAAGCACTAGATCATTTTTCTAAAAAAGAAAAATAATAGGTGTCAGGTAAATAGCTTATAGCTGATAGCTCACAGTCAAGGGCTTGGATGCTGGGAAGCTGGAAAGCTTGGAGGCTCAAAAGCTCCTGAGCGCTCTGGCCTTATAGCTTTCTATCCTCGTAGCCTTCAAGCTTCCTGGCTTCCTTGCCTATCAGCTATGAGCTATGAGCTAATCACAGTTAGGAGCGACCTATGCCGGAAAAGAAAGATTATGACGTAATCATTTTAGGTGCCGGACCTGCCGGACTTCAAGCGGCGATTCACGCGGCTCGCAAAAAAGTATCCGTACTCGTACTGGGCAAAGAGACCAGGAGCAGCCTGTTTCATGCGCATGTTGAAAATTTTTGCTGTATTTTCAATATCACCGGTGAGGAGATGTTGAATGTCGGCCGACAGCAGGCCGCTAATTTTGGGGCCGATTTACTGGAAGAAGACGTTTTGAACATATTACCAGACGACGGGCATTTTAAAGTCGTTTCAGAAAGTGAAACAGAGCTGACCTGCAGATCGCTTATCGTGGCCACCGGCACGGCTCGCAACAAACTGGGCGTCCCCGGGGAAAAAGAACTTCTGGGTCGCGGTGTCAGCTATTGTGTGGAATGCGATGCCAATTTTTTTAAAGATGAGGATGTTGCTGTTGTAGGCGGTGCCAGTGCGGCCGTTGGCGGGGCGCTCACACTGCTGGACTATGCCAAAACCGTAAACCTGATTTATGAGAAGTTGGATGTTACCGATACGCTGGCTGCCGAACTCAAAAAGAGCAATGTGGTGATTCGTAAAAATGCAAAAGTAAAAGAGATCTCCGGCGATAGCGGTGTTAAGGAGATTATTTTGGAAGATGAGTCAAAAATACCTGCGGCAGGCGTTTTTATCGAACTGGGCGCCAGGGGTATTATGGAACTGGCCGCGCATATCGGTATTCAATTTGACGATGAAATGAAATATATTGAAACCAATAAAAAAATGGAAACGAACGTGCCGGGGGTATTTGCGGCCGGTGATATCTGCGGCCCTCCCTGGCAGATGGCAAAAGCGGTGGGTGAGGGCTGCGTCGCCGGTATTTCCGCCGCCACCTATGCCAAAAAAATGCGTTCTTCCGGGTAATGCGGTTGGCAGGTTGGCCCGTTGAGTCCGTTAAGAAAGGATGAATTAATTCATACTTCCTCTTTGAGCTTTCGTCCTCGTCCTCGTCCTCGTTCTCGTTCTCGAGAAAAGGTTCCGCGAGTGTTTGATTTATCGACTACGAGTACGAGGACGAGCACGATCTTAGCTACCCGCGCATCAATTCAATTGGTGGCAAATAAGCGAGAACATAAAACCGGAGTTTTAGGTGGTGACGGGTGAACCTGCTGTCTGCTTCGCATACCTTAGCTTGATATTTTCGGCTGCTTCGCGGGCGGCCTGGGCCTGTGATATTTTTGCGCCGGCCAGCTTATTCAGGAAAGCTTCGGATCTGGAGGTGCCAATTTTTCCCAGAGTGGCTATGGCAGCCGAGAGGATGGATTTCTGGTGGGGGGATGAAGATTTTTTGAGCCGTTGAAAAATCCCCTTTTTTTGTCCACTGATCATCTGAGCGGTGTCCAGAATAACGTCTTCTATCGCCTGGATATTTTTAATATTGACCATGGTCCCCAGCGTCCGGATGATGTTGGATACTTTTCGGGAGTGAATGACTGCTGCCTGCGGATCTTCCGGGATTTCGGTTTTTATCATCTCAATCAGTCTTGCAACAGAAGCTTCAGACAGAGGTGCAAGCTCACCCAGTGCGTTTGTCGCCCGCCACAGGACCTTGTCATCGGGATCATCTAAGGCGGAAATAACGATTTGTTCGGCATCGCCGGCTTTTAAAGTAAGCAGTGTGTGCAGGGCCTCGTCCCGCACCCGCGGATGAGCATATGATACGAAATTGCGCGCCCGATCAATCCCTTTTTGGCCTTTGCCTACAAATCTCAGAATCATCAAAGCATTTCGCAATAAAAACCAGGGTTGATCGGGATTCTTCAATGCTTTCAGGACCCACTGTCGGGCCATTTCACCCCGTTGAATCAGGGCATCCGTGGCTGCTTTGCGGGCCTGGCGATCATCGCATTCGGATAGAACTTTGCTTAAGATCTCAATTCCCTGGGATCCTAACAACCCCGCAATTTCATTAATAATCATGCGGTCGGATTCTTCCGATTTTTCGTATGCGGCCGCCAGATTTTCAGTCAATTTCTTATATATAAATCGTTGCGGATTTGGTGATAAATTGCTTTCTCTGGAAAATACCTCATTTTCTTTGCCGGCTCTTGCAGACGCTTTGGTGAGCAACAGGGCAATTTTCCAGTCGTTTTTTTCTAAAAGTGCCGCTATAATCCTGCGGCAGAACTTCATTAAGACCACGGCATCATCAGGGGTTTCAGCGTGTAGGATTCTGTAAACATAGGCGGGAACGTGAGCTTGAACGTCTCTGGTCATTTTTATGGTATTGACCAAATACTGCACATCCGGCGGCAGTTCTTCGAAACTCAGAACTTCATTTAAATAGAGCTGCTCCAGAAAATGCTGCGCACCGCTGACATCTTCCAGGACCAATCGGCGAACGACCCATTTAAGAATTCGTTTGACGCCCCCAACCCGTCTGACCAAGGCCGGGTTGTCCAAATCTTTGGCATGCGTTTCCCGCAGGGTTTTGAGTTCTTCAAAGATAAATTGAGATGTGGGCAGCAGTGTGTTTAAGGGAAAAGCCTCAATAATGACCTGCTCGATGTCCTCTTTGTCAAGACTGTCCACATGTTGGGCGATGATATAACAGTTGATGATCAGATCTTTCAGAAACTCGGGGTGTTTGAGGGGCCGGATGATGTCCTGGATAATTTGAAGTTTTAAGGTCCGAATTTTTTCATCGGAGTCACTTTGAAACATGGGCATTACTTTAAGATCTTTGGCCAGGCGCTGGATAGCCATTTCCACCCGCCAGGGCAGGTTTAGCTCCAGCATGATCAGGTCGTCCATGAAAACCGTGGATATTTCGGTAATCCCGTGCTCAGCCAGAGCAGTCGACAGCACCTGGCCAATTTTTGAGCCCTGACCGCCGTCGGCTTTGGGATCGCTCATGATATCCACAAAACTTTCGAAGTGTTCGGGACTGATATCGTTTTTGATGGCAAAACTAACCAGCCCTTTACGCTTGAAATATTCTCGCAGTTTGGGAACGAATAGCTCGGACATGCCCGTACCGACCAGGGTGCGGACGTTAACCGGTTCTTCAAGAATTCCGGTAATCAGGATATCGACCTGGTCGCGGGTTTCCTGCTTGGTGATCATGACTTCCCTGGATTCGCTCAGGCAGTTTTGAAACTTCTCGTAAAGGCCCTTTTTAGCGCCTCCAGAACCAGGATGATCAGAAGAATAATAGCCACTGCGCAACATGGCTTTCGTCAGGTCCATGAGAAAATCACCGGAGGGCTTAACCTTCTTGCGTTCTTCCAGAGTTAAATCCTTTTTTTCAGTGGTCGGTGCGACTGTGATTTCAGGTTTGGCGGTATCCTCTCTGACAACCGCTTCCTGAGCGATTGCGTCCCGAAGCCATTCCAGGGTCAGATCGGCATCTTCTTCGTCCTGGGGTTTTATATCGTCCAGGTCTATCAGGTCATTATCTAGCGGCTGTAAAACCGGGACCGTATCGACTGAAGGTTCAGCTGGTGCAACCGCTGCTTCTGTTTTGCTTGAAGATGGTTGATCTTGAGGGGCTGCTTTAACCGCTGCCGGCTGTGTCAAGCCCAGCATATTTTGATATGTTTTATTTGTGCACAAGGTCGAGCTCAGCTCAGCCAGAATCGATTCCGGTCCACCTAATAGGCGCAGCAACATACCCGTGGGTTTATTAATTTGGGCGGCGATTTGTTCATCCAGGATTTTAACGACCACCCCGCTGACCGTGAATACATTTTCGAATTCAGGAACAGTGAAATTTAAAACCAGGGTGGTTTTTACGGGTAGGAAGGTTTTGGATGGAAGAAATATCTTGCCCTTTTTTAAGAGGGCGTAGTCTTTGCTAAATCGCTCGGCCGAGCGATAGTTTAATTTTATCGCTTTTTTTTCCAATTTTTTAAAATGGTGTATTGTGAAGGCAAGAAAATTCTATATTTTCTGATAATTATAGTCAATTTGATCAAAAATGTCAATTATTTAGGGGAATTTGCATCCGATAAGGTTCCAAACGTATTAGAATTATTTATAAAGTGTTTGCATTTCGCCATTTTATTTTTATTTTGGTGGTGGTATTCTTCTCTAAAATTATGGGTAGTCGATCGCATGATCTTAGAACCCATTTCAAAAAAGATCTTTTCTATTCAAGAGTTCGCAACTTTGGTAACTGCAGGGCCGCTGCGTTATTTGGAGACAACATACCCGAAACGGTTTATGATAACTTGATCAAAACCGATAAAAGCAATCTGGTGCCTTTTTATAAATACATGGATTTTCGTAAAGAGGCCCTTGATTTATCGGAGCTTCACTTTTATGATACCTATGCGCCCATCGTCAGTGATGTCACTTTTGACATCCCTTACGATGCGGCTGTCGAAATAAGCATCCGGGCCATACGCCCGTTGGGAGAAATCCATGGATTACGAAGCGATTATTGTAGGAGCCGGTCCTGCAGGAATTTTTGGGGCTTTAACTCTGGCCGAGCAGGGGATCGCGCCGGTCCTTTTACTTGAACTCGGCAAAGACCTCAGCGAACGGAAACGGCGCAATTCAAATGATATGCTCTGCGGATGGGGGGGCGCCGGCGCCTTTAGTGACGGGAAATTGACATTGTCCCCCGAGATCGGGGGATTACTGGGAGAGTATCTGGAACCTGAATCGCTGGATCAGATCCTTAAGACGGCAGATGAAATCTGGGTTAATCACGGCGCTCCGGAAGTTATATTTGGCGAGGCATCACCCAAATTGGAAGATTTGGCCGATCGCGCCCGGCTGGCCGATCTGGAGCTAATCCCTTCACGTATCCGGCACATCGGAACGGAGAACTGTCTGGTTGTCTTAGATCAATTGCGACGATCCATAGTGGATCGAGTTGAAACCCGCACGAGCAATCCGGTCCAAAGTCTTCTGGCTGAGAATGGGCACATCCAGGGTGTCAAGCTGGAAAGCGGCGAAACCATTACCAGCAAATATGTAGTGGCCGCCCCGGGGCGATCCGGCGCCGGCTGGATGAAGACGCAGGCCGAGTCGCTGGGGCTTAAGACAACCTCCAGTCCGGTAGATATTGGCGTTCGGGTGGAGTTGCCGGCCCCGATTCTCAAGGAAATTACGGATATCATTTATGAATCAAAGCTAATTTACTACTCAAAAACATTCGATGAAAAGGTCCGTACCTTTTGTATGAATCCTTACGGTGAAGTTGTCATCGAAAAATCCAAAGACGTCGTTACGGTCAACGGGCACAGTTATGCCCGCAAACGAAGTGCAAATACCAACTTCGCAATTTTGGTCAGCAGTGCATTTACAGAACCTTTCGATGACCCCATCGGTTATGGTCTTTACATCGCCAGACTGGCGAATTTGTTGGGCAAAGGGCCCATCGTTCAAAGGCTGGGAGATCTTCTGGCCGGACGACGCAGCACACCGGAGCGCATGAATCGCTGCCTGACACGACCGACGCTTCCGGAGGCGACGCCAGGCGATTTAAGCTTTGTGTATCCCTTTCGGCACCTTCAAAGTATTATTGAAATGCTTCAAGCGCTGGAAAAATTAGCCCCCGGTGTATATTCGCGGCATACCCTTCTGTATGGTGTCGAAGTAAAATTTTATTCCAACCGCATTGAATTGTCGTCCGAATTGGAAACCGGTGTGAAAAATTTGTTTGCCATTGGTGATGGTGCCGGCATTACTCGGGGATTGATCCAGGCTTCAGCGAGCGGCATCCTTGCAGCCCGCACCATTGCACAACGGCTCAATAGCGGTAGCGGTTAAATTGCATCGCTGAGTTGGTGGAAACCACTCTCCTTATGGCCATGTATGTTTGGTGGTGGTCACCGAAAGAGGATCGATTTTAAGTTTCGTACTCGTACTCAGCGCAGCGGTCCTCGTCCTCGGACTTGCTCGCTGGTCGATTACGAGTTACGAGCACGACGACGAGGACGACGCTCACGCTTAGAAAATTTGAACAAACAACTTCAATCTGGATAATCAAAAAGGAGACACCATGAGCGATCAAGTCGTTTATACATCCAAAATAAAAATTGAACGGGTAAAAGGCCCTTTGCGGCGGGCCTATTTGCCCCACGAGAATGAACCCGTGCTGTTTGGCGTACATTCCGAAATCGCAGAGCATTACGGCGTGGACACGCAGGTTCACGATCCGCATGCTACCACTCTGGATTATGTTGTCGCCGCTGCCGCCGGCTGACTGACCGGCACTTTTGGCGGCGCGCTGGAAGCGCGCGAAATACCGGCCGGTGAGGGACGACTGATTTCGGAGGCAAGGGGTGAAATTGAAAAAGATGGCAATGTCCTGGTTATTCGTCGTATTCATGTTACCTATCATTTAAAATTAAACCCGGATCAGCAGGAAACCGCTCATAAAGTTCATGGATTCCACGCGGATTCTTGCCCGGTTGCCCGCTCAATCAAAGGGAGTATTGAGGTTAGCACCGAGCTAAACATGGAAGATGTCTAAAACTGGCCTCTGGTCTCAAATAGGTTTCGGGTGTCAGTGTTCAGGTGTCAGTCTTTGGCCCGGAGGGCCTACCACGCCTTTAAGCGTACCGACTGGAAACGATTCCAGAAAGATTTCAGATTTAGGCAGGACATGTATTACCCTGACACCTGACACCCGAAACCTGACACCTTTCATGTAGCCAGAAAAAAGGATACTGCAAATGGTTGCAATACATCTGTACGGTAAACTTCGCCGTTTTGCCAAAGAATCCGAGACGGGTCATGGCAATGTGATCAAGGTTGCACCAAAGCCTGATGAAACACTGGAACAGCTTTTAGCCCGTGTCGGAATCCCGCTTGATGAAATCTATAATATTTTCTTCAATTCCAAATTGCTGGCAACTCGCAGCGCCATGGCACACTGGATCAGATATCAGCAGGTTCACGAAAATGCGCTGGTGTGGGAACTGGACATCCCCGTCAAGGCAGGCGATCGGGTCGGCCTCTTTGGAAGAGATATGGCGGCGCTGGTTATTTAATCAATTAGACGCTCGCATGCACGCCGCATTAAAAAATCCCTGTGTGAAGATGCGCTCGAATATCTTCTTATAACAATGGCTGCTATTTACGACAAATTTGCCAGACAATACAAAGCATCAAAGACCCTGCCGTTTCGCAAATATATTGAATGGTACTCCTATAATAAGCTGCTGGGGGATATTTCGCAAAAGTCGGTTCTTGACCTGGCATGTGGTGAAGGGTTTTATACTCGCCGAATCAAAAAAATGACCGCAGAGACGGTTGTCGGCGTCGACATTTCTGAAAAGATGATAGGGCTGGCCAAGCAGCAAGAAGAAAGCCACCCGCTTGGAATTGACTATTTTAGCGGCGATGTTAGGTCACTCGGAAAAATCGGCAGCTTTGATCTGGTGGTTGCCTCGTATTTGCTGAATTATGCTAGAACAAAAGAGCAGTTGCTTAAGATGTGTCAGTCTATATCTGCTAATTTGAATTCCGGTGGTCGATTTGTCAGCATCAACAACAATCCGGATCAGTCGCCGGAGTCTTTTCCCATCTGTGAGAAATATGGGTTCACCAAAAGCCTTTCGGGGCCCCTCAAAGAAGGTAAAGCGATCACCTATGAGTTCTTCAGGGGCGGCCAAAAATTTCATTTTGATAACTATTACTTAAGCACAAAAACCCATGAATGGGCCTTTAAACGGGCCGGCCTGAACCACATTCGGTGGCAACCAATTGAAGTTTCTCCGGATGGGCTTACCATATTCGGACAGGAATTCTGGCAGGATTTCATCGATTATGAACCGATCGTTGGAATTGAATGTCTTAATTAGATTAACAGGTTGAAGTTCTGAGTTTTAAATCAAAGAGATTGCAGAATTAATGGTGGCTTTAAAGTCATGTGTGGCCTTGACCGGTGCCGGTATCTCGGCCGAAAGCGGCATCCCCACATTTCGCCAAAAACCTAATTCTCCAGGTTATATTCTGGCGTCAAAAACAAACTTTGCCGGGCTTCCGATTGAAAGCCTTTTAAAATCAGGATGGGCCGGATTGATCAGATAGTTGAATTCTTCGCGGATGACTGTGCTGGGTACCTTTAAAACCACCGATCTTTTTTTTAAAGCCCATGCGCTACCGATATTTTGAGTCGATTCGGGGGGCGGAAAGCTATCCCAATCCTTGGGGATGTCGGCCGCGTTCAACGTGATTACCAGTCCGGCATCAAACTCGACCGGGATGCTGGAAAATATTTTCTTAAGTAATTCCTGTTTTGGTAGATGGACGACTATTTCCAGGGCCGCAAGCGCAAGGGAGTCGGCCGTATAAATCATCGAAGTCCCAATTTTGTTCCAACGGCCTGCGGCAATGCGGGCGCCTTCACCGTCAAAAGCGCGCTTTTTGTTTTGGGCCTTTACGATGCGCCAGGCGGTAATTTTCATCCGGGAAAGACCCCATGTTCAATCCGGGCAAGGAGCCTTTCGACTTCACGGGCGCCAAGCTCCGTTTTGGCATACTCCAGGGGCATGACCCCCCCCAAACCTCTGGCAGGTTCTTTGAGCCACTTTTCAGCGCTTTTCTCATCCTCAAATACATCCAGGGCCTTATCGTACAATCTGGCGATCCGAAGCACCTTTTCCGACTC
>Ga0255055_10000562_pt1 | contig 28620 bp, 23 predicted proteins | sample JV7_2_27_MG_FD_188633 | JGI IMG/M metagenome (GOLD analysis project Ga0255055, IMG submission 188633) | Seawater microbial communities from Jervis Inlet, British Columbia, Canada - JV7_2_27 | ecosystem: Environmental > Aquatic > Marine > Inlet | place: Canada: British Columbia | collected...
GATTTCAATCCTCATAGCAGCTCTCTTCTCGATCAGCCAGTTTTTGAGCCTCTCTTCACCCTTCAGTTTCAGGAGGTAGCTCTGTATCCTTTCCTGTGATTCTTCATAGGTGAGCTGCTTGGCCTGGACAATGTCATTGATCCTGAATATATAGTAACCGTCCTGCATCCGAATCGGCGGAGTAACATCTCCACTGCTCAATGAAAAGATGAGATTCACATCTTTGGGATTCATGAATGAGAGCAGCTGATCCTGCGTGAATGACCCAAGATTCCCACGATTTCTCTCCTTGTTCGCCGCGGCGGAATACTCCATGACGAGTTCCTCGAAATCCCCGCCGCTGCGCGCCTCGTTTGAGATCATGCTGGCCCGTTCCTTAAGCTCCAAGGCTTCAGAATAGCTCAAATCGCCTGCCACGGGAATGTAGATCTGCGCAAGGGAAACCGTGCCCGGCGTCGCGAAGAGACCACGGTTCGCCGGATTTTCATAGAAATCCATTGTATCCTTCTCTGAAATTCCATAATCGCTTCCCGATATGAAGAAATTGACCAGACGTGTCCTGAAAATTTCAGATTTATACTGATCACGGAGCTCTTCCTCTGTCAGCCCCTCCTGCTGGAGCTGGGCCTTGAACTCTTCATCGCTGAGATTACTCTGCTCTTTGATATTGGCAATGATATCATCGAGCTCACTCTCCGACACAACAATGCCTCTCCTCTCCGCCTCACGTTTGATGAGGAGGTTTTCTATGAGCCCATCCATCACCTCTTTTTTGCCCGGAACAGGCATACCAAACATGAATGACCTCGCTTTCAACTGCCCATAGGTATTGTTGAATTCATTGACCGTAATGATATCCCTTCCCACCTTACAGGCTATGCCATTAATAATCTCTGCCCTGCCAGTTGTAACAGCCATACAGACAAAGAGACCGGATGCAACTGCCAGTTTTTGTATCACCCTCATATCGTCTCCTCCATACACCTCACTGCTGTTTCCGGGGTACGTGGTAGTTAATTTTCCCTTCCGTCCAGTTAAGGGTGATGATGTTTACATCATCGATCACCCTGCCAAGTATCTGTTCCCCCATTGACTTAAACACATCTGTATAGTCTGTCAGGTAGATTTTATAGCAACCCTTTTTCTCGGTTGACATCGATGGGTTCTCACGCTGAATATTACCATCTCTCATGGTTCTGATTATCGCCTGGGCCGTGGTATCTGCAGAGTCAACAACCCGCACACTCTTCAATATATCCTGTACATGCGATTTTATCAGAGGATAATGTGTACATCCAAGAACTACCGCATCGACTCCAGCGTCAGAAAAGTCCTTCAGGTATTCTGAGAGTACCAGCCGCATGACAGGATGGGACTGCCACCCCTCCTCGATGAGTGGCACGAGAAGAGGGGTGGCTTTTTGATATACTGAGACGCCGGGATTCAAAGCGCTAATCGCATCCCCATACGCATTACTGGCTATTGTCCTCTGCGTACCGATCACTCCGATTCTGTCTGACCTGGTAACCTCACAGGCAGCCCGTGCACCTGGCTCGATCACCCCAACAACTGGTACATCGACTTCACGCTCAATTCGCGCCTTGGCTATGGAAGTTGCAGTGTTGCAGGCAATTACAATGAGTTTTACTGACCTGGCCAGAAGAAACTGAACAGCCGCCCTCGTGAAATCCAAAACTGCCCTGCTCGATTTGGAGCCATAGGGAAGGTGCAGAAGATCACCGAAATAGACGATATCCTCGGAGGGGAGGGCTCTTTTTATGGCCGCAGCTACTGTCAAGCCACCGATACCGGAATCGAATACTCCTATTGGCCTGTCTCGAACATCCATATGCACTATTAAAACCCCAAAAAAGGTACTAGGCACCCTGGTCCCTGTCAAGACCTATCACCCTATATCAGAGTTTCCCAATATTGTCTTGACAAATCAGGGTTTGTTTATAATTTTTTACACCTCACAAAACTCTGTCAAGAGGGAGTATGTCCACATGAACAAATCGCGACACCTATTCACCTCAGAATCAGTGTCGGAAGGCCACCCTGACAAGATTGCCGATCAGGTGTCCGACGCTATACTTGATACTTGTATTGAAAAAGACCCGTATAGCAGGGTCGCCATTGAGACGCTTGTCACCACCGGGCTCGCCTTTGTCGCAGGTGAGCTAACAACCGAAGCCTATGTCGATATTCCCAAAGTGGTAAGGGGTACGATAAAATCCATTGGGTATACTGAACCTGAACTGGCCTTCGACTGGGAGGCATGTTCGGTGGTCACAAGCATCGATGAGCAGTCCCCGGACATCTCACAGGGAGTCACCGGCGGTCAGGGACTCCACCAGGAAGAAGGAGCAGGCGACCAGGGAATGATGTTCGGATATGCGGTCAATCAGACCGAGGAGCTGATGCCTCTCCCCATTATGCTCGCACACAAGCTTCTTATCAAGCTTGCGGATCTCAGGAAGACAGGGAAAATCCCCTACCTCAAACCGGATGCGAAATCCCAGGTAACTGTCGAGTATGATGGTGGAAAGCCGCTGCGTGTCGATACGGTGGTTATCTCCACGCAGCATTCTTCTGACGTAACCCAGGAAGAAATTGCACGCGACATGATAGAGCAGGTTATCCCCTCTGTGGTACCTGCCAAGTACATTGATGAAAAAAATATTACCTATCACATCAATCCGACCGGTCGTTTTGTCATCGGAGGCCCCCATGGAGATACCGGGCTCACAGGCAGAAAAATAATGGTGGACACCTATGGCGGCTTCGGCAGTCACGGAGGGGGTGCATTCTCCGGAAAGGACCCGACCAAAGTTGACAGGAGTGCAGCCTATATGGCCAGATACGTTGCGAAAAACCTTGTGGCAGCTGGTGTTGCTGAAGAGTGTGAGATACAGCTCGCCTATGCTATCGGCGTTGCAGAACCCGTATCGGTTACGGTTGATACACATGGAACCGGAGAGGTGGGGGATGAGGCGATTGTTCGTGCAATTAAAAAGGTATTCAACCTCACACCGCACGCAATAATTGAGGCTCTGGACCTCAGAAAGCCTGTGTACCGCGAAACTGCTGCATACGGACACTTCGGCCGTGAGTCTTTCACATGGGAACGCACTGACAAAGTGAAGGATATTAAAAACGCAATAACATAACCTGTAATTAAAAATCATGCCCGACCTGTCGATACTGCTAATACGGGTACAGGTCCATGAAAATTCCAAGGTTTTTAAAGCTCATCTGCATTTTCCTCTCCATCGCTGCAGCGCCGCTGATGGGCCAGGAGGGATTGGTTGTAGAAAACCGCTTCGTCACGCTTATTAATCCAAAGTACGAGGAAGGTTATATAAGCCTGAGCTTCGAACCTATTGGAGACACCACCCTTCAATATCGGGTGTACAGGTCTGACAAACCGATCATATCCCAGTCAGACATCGAGCGGGCGACACTGATCGACGAAATCAGTGCCGAGGGGATTCCGCTCAAGGATTATCCCGGTATTGACGGCAGTTTCTTCTACGCAGTCACTGTTGTTGAGGAGTTCTCGGACCTCATACCCTATCTCAATACCACAACCAATCCCATTGACTTCTCACCCATACCTGAGGTGATTGACACCTTCACCATAACAGCATTCGATATGGAGGATGGAACCCATTTGCTCAACATCCAGTTCGTTCCAACAACCGTTGAATATACGTATAACCTCTATACAAACATGAACCCCATCTCTGAAATTGATGATATAACGCTGAGCGCCACTGCCCCTGGAACTGTGGGTTATATTGAATTGACGGTGGAGGAAAACAACCCCCTCTTCATGGCAATTACCGTACTCAACAGATTGGGTACGGAAAATAAAACCCTCATTCCCGGTAGAAATGTAACCTATGGACCGTTTCTCATTGAAAGTAAAGGAGGAGAGACAATGGTGCGGAAGCCCGAGATGGCACCTGTCCAGCAACCCACAACAAAGCTGGATGAGGAAGAGGAGACCGCAGCAGCATTGTCAGCAGCCGAGCTCATCAACCAGAACCTGCGAAGTAATTTCTACAGGGGCAACTACGCAGAGGCCCTCAGCAATTTCAAAACCATACTGGGCAGAGGCGATCTGACAGGCGAGGAGCGGGGATTTGCCGCGTTGTATGCCGGGCAGTGCTCATTTTATCTCAGAGATTATAAGAAGGCGATCAGATATTTCGTGTTGAGCAAAGACGCAGAGGGTTATGAAGGCATGGCTGATGCGTGGATTGAGAGAAGCCTCAGCCGTGTACAGTAGCAACAATCCTCACATTATATAAAGGCATTGACCTCGATATACCGGTACAGAACCATGTTCCTATGTATGTTTCCGAAACGTTTTGATTTCAATTCGATGACTAAATAGAACATCTTTCCTTCCTCTTCATACTTCAGGTCCCTGATTTTTACCATATCACCTTCACCAATCCCCACGCTATTCGCAACGGAGCCGCTCAGAATTTTTGAGACCACATATTCCTTCTTGCGTTCCTGTTCGACCTGGGTAAGCACGATGCCGTAGAGAGGAGTAATGATTTTTTCCTTCGCATCCCGATTATAGATATAGAGGGCGGGATAGACTGGCCGGTCGGCAAGATAGACCTTTCGTTCGATTCTCTCTCCGTCTCTTTGAATTTGCATGGTAACGATTATTGGACTGCCCAAGTTGGAATATATATCCTGAACCTCAAACAGCGTTGATACCTTTTTACCGTTTACTGAACGGATTATATCTCCGATCTCCAATCCCGACACTTCAGCAGGACTGTTGGGCACGATATAAGCGATGGTCAGTCCTTCATCATCCTCCTCGAGCGAGCATCCAATCCAGCTGCGCTTCGTTCTGTCCCCGGCGTAGAGCCTTCCAAGAATCGTGAGCATATGATTGGATGGAATGGCAAAGTTCAGATTTTCAAAGTTTGCAAGTCCGGCGAATGCGATACCCACGAGATACCCTTCATTGTCAATAAGCGCCCCGCCTGAGTTTCCGGGATTGAGCGCTGCATCGATCTGGATGACGTTTCCGATCTGGAGATAAGGTCTGTCGGTTGAGCTGACTATGCCGGAGGTCACGGTGTTGGTCAATCCGACAGGGTTGCCGATTGCAACAACCTTCTCTCCCTGTCTCAGGTTGTCCGAGTCTCCAATCATGACGCGTGATTCGAGCTGCTTCTCAACCTTGAGAAGGGCCAGATCGAATACCTCATCGTATCCTACGACCTTGGCAACAAGACGGATATTTTCGTCTTTTCCCGGAATCACATACACCCTTGAATATCCCTCATAGCTTGGATCAACATCTGACTCAATGATGTGATGGTTGGTCAGAATGTAGCCCCGAGAGTCTATGACGATTCCGGTTCCCAGCGCCTGATCAGGAACTCCCATACCTCTTTCAGTCTTTATACCGCGATCAACGATTATCTTGACACTGCTTCTGACTGCGTTCTCGATCGCCGCTTCAAATATATCACCACTTCTCGACTGCAGCTTGGCAACCCCGTCCACAAGGGCAGCAAACTCCTTCTGCGACGCATCCGTCTGCTCATCTGATCCCTCCAGGCTGGCTGACAGAAGATCGAGGTATACCTGCGAGAGAACCGGGTTGTCTCTCTGCAGGAATAGATCGGTGAGAGAAGACCTGATGTACACAGAACCTTCCGACATGGCTAATCTTTCCAGATACAAGAGCCATGAGGCCTGTTCGAGATCGCTCAAACCCCTCAGATCAGCCCTGATGTACAGCTTAATATAGGTCGCAATATCGCCTTCCAGCGCTGCCCGTTCTTCATTGGAAAGGTATTCGTCCAGAAGATTGATATAGGAGTATGTGTGTTCGATAAGGGCGAGATTATTTCCCTCACCCTTGAACAGTTTCACCTTCTCTCCGTACATAGAGGCGATTTCACGGCGCATCGCTTCTGCACGTTCATCCTGGCAGCAGAGCATGAATTCGATATAGCTCCGTGCAGCTCCGTAAAAATCGCCATTTTCCCGATACTCTTCAAACTCCTCACGTATCTTGGAGTCTACATTTTTAACGTTTGACTTTTCCTGTACAGAGTTGGAAACGCAGGAGATGAACGCCAGCACGACCAGCAGCAGGGCAGGGTATAATTTCATCAGGCAGAATCTCCGCAATAACTATCTACAAATAAACATAACACTACACCTATCAAAATGCAATACATTGGCATGGCAAGAGCCGGATAGAGCACCAATTTACAAAAATCTTGACGTACACCCGTCTGCATGAGTATAGTGAGCGTACCCAAAAAAACACTACAGAAGTCTGAGCCTGGAGGAGAGGATGAAGAAGATCAATATCGCGCTGACCGGTCACACATCGGTGGGGAAGACATCCTTTGTGGACACACTGCTGTGGGATTTGGGTGCGATTGACACACTTGGAAAAGTAGACGAAGGTAAATCCCAAAGCGATTATGACGAGGAAGAAATCAAACGGAAGATATCGATAAAATCAACTGTTTTTTCGATTGATCATAATGACCACCGTGTAAATATCGTCGACACACCAGGTTCACCCGATTTTTTAGGTGAGATCGTCTCCTCGCTCTACGGGGCTGACTCAATCCTGCTCATCATTGATGCCGTGAACGGCGTTGAAATAGAGACATCGAAGATATGGGCCCGGGCAAAGGATATGAAAAAGCCCGTCATAATATTCGTCAACAAGATGGACAAGGAGAGAGCAGATTGGGGCGCAGTACTCCAAAACATACAGGAGAACCTGGGGGTAAAACTCTTTCCCGTTCAAGTCCCTGTTGGAAAAGAGGCCGGATTCAAAGGTGTTGTTGACCTTATCCACATGAAGGCACTTTTGTATGACGGTGATCAGAAGAAGGGAAAGGAAGGAGATATCCCTGAAGACCTGAAGGATGAAGCAGAGAATCAGAGGAATGAACTTATAGAAACTGCAGCCGAATCAACTGATGAGCTTACTGAAAAGTATTTGGAAGGTGAGACTCTCACGGAAGATGAAATCCTGCAGGGTTTGCGCGAGATGGTTAAGCTCAGAGATTCGGTTCCTGTTCTGTGTGGGTCCTGTTCGCTGAATCGTGGTATCTCTGATGCCATCGACATGATTACACTTCTGGCACCCCCATCGGATTACATGGCGAAAATGGAGGCTGTTGACGCAAACGATCACAGCAAGGAAGTGGAAATAATCCGAAGCAGCGATTCTGCATTCTCCGGTGTGGTATTTAAAACAATGATCGAGCAATTCGCAGGGAAGATATCTCTTCTCAGGGTTTTCTCCGGTGTGCTTCATTCAGAAGAAGAGGTCTACAATGCCACACAGGGAAAAAAGGAGAAGCTCTCAAAACTCGCCCTGCCTTTTGGCAGGAATCAGATGCCCTTGAGCGGAGACGCCACAGAAGGGGATATTGTTGTGCTCACCAAGCTCCCCTATGCTGAGACCGGCCACACACTCTGTTCTCTCGACAGAGAGGTGAGTTTTCCTGATTTCAAGCTTCCAAGTCCGGTGCACAGCGTTGCAATCAAGGCTGCGATCAAGAAAGAAGAAGACAAGCTCAACATGCTCATACAACGGGCTTCCGAAGAGGATGTATCCTTTCATGTGAACTACAACAAGGAAACCAAGCAGACCGTCATATCGGGTATGGGGGAGTTGCAGTTCAACATTATACTCTCACGCATCAAGGAAAAACATGGTATTGACTTCGTAACGTCCACACCTCTCGTGGCCTATCGTGAAACCGTTCAGGCAGCCGGTAAGGCAAGCTACAAACATAAAAAACAGTCCGGCGGACATGGGCAGTACGGCGAGGTGCATCTGGAAATCGAACCGCTCGAGCGAAGCGGTGGATTCGAGTTTGTTGACAAGATCGTGGGTGGAGCCATCCCAAAAGGGTACATTCCCGGTGTGGAAAAGGGGATCGCAGAAGCCATGGTGGAAGGTGCTGTTGCTGCATACCCCGTCGTTGATGTGAGGGTAAGCCTCGTCTTCGGTTCCTACCATGAGGTCGACTCATCCGAACTATCCTTTAAAATCGCGGGAAGACAGGCCTTCAAGCTTGCCATGGAACAGTCAAAACCGATCCTTCTCGAACCGATTATGGATCTCAGTGTATTCGTAAGCGATCAATTCACGGGTGATATTATGAGTGATCTGAACTCGAAAAGGGGAAGGGTGCTCGGTATGGATAATCTGAGCGGCGGAATTCAGAAGATCAGGGCCACGGTTCCCCAGGCAGAACTGCTCAAATACTCTATTGAGCTCAGATCAATTACATCGGGTACGGGATCCTTTGAGATGGAGTTCTCCCATTACGAGCCCATAAGCGGTAAGATTGCCGAAGACGTCGTGACCGCGACACAGCGCAGGAAAGAAGAGGAAGCAAAGGAAAAGTAATACCCCCCCAAAGGTCCCCAAAAGCATGAGACGAAAACATGATCGCATTGATTCAGAGGGTATGCAGCGCGAAGGTTGCGGTGGAGAAAGAGGTCATATCTGAAATCGGCCCGGGCATGCTCCTCCTTCTCGGCATCGGCATTGATGACAGACAGACAGACATCGAGTACATAGCAAGCAAATCAGTTCATCTGCGTATTTTCAGCGACGCACAGGGAAACCTCAACCGTTCTCTTATCGATACAGGCGGCGAAATACTCATTGTGCCACAGTTCACCCTGCTTGCAGATACGAAGAAGGGGCGAAGGCCTTCCTTCACCCGTGCAGCTCCACCTGATATTGCAAAACCCCTCTATATGAAGACCTGCGAGGAGTTTCGGAGCTACGATGTTCGGGTACAGGAGGGGTGTTTCGGTGCGTGTATGGAGGTGAGCCTCTTAGGCGATGGGCCTGTTACCATTATCATTAACTCCAGAGAACCTACTCCACATTAGGATAATTCCATGCAGCTGATACCAAGAGTGCTGGGCATCATGTCATCAAATTGCTATATCCTGAGAAATGAGGAGGAGGCAGTTGTCATAGATCCTGGAGGGAACCCCGAGCTCATCTATCCGGACATAGGCAGGCGAAAACTCCTCTACATAATCGACACACACGGCCATTATGACCATATTGGAGGCAACAACGCCCTGAAAGCACGGTATGACACCAAACTGGTTGTTGGCAAGCATGACTACACAATGCTGCTGAATCCACAGCTCAACCTCTCCGTCATGGTTGACTCTCCATACATTTCCGTCGCACCAGACAGGCTTCTCGAAGATGGGGACAGTCTCCCCTTTGATGGAGGCGATCTCCAGATAATACACACGCCGGGCCATACCGTGGGTAGTATCTGTATAAAAACCGGAGATATGCTCTTTGCCGGCGATACACTCTTCTACCACTCCGTGGGAAGAACAGATCTTCCAACAGGCTCAGCAGAAGATTTGAAGGCCAGTATACTTCAGAAGCTCTATGTACTGCCCGATGAAACCAAAGTATTTACCGGGCATGGAGAGCACACCACCATTGGGGAGGAAAAACGGAACAACGATTTTGTACGTATGTAAAATATTTCCCTTGACATTTCATAGGCATAGGGTATCTTGGGTCATGTCTATGAAGCAGGAAGTACAACAGATGGCTTCATGCAATAATTATTGGTGGTGGTTCTGGCAATAGCCGGAACCAGTGCGTTCAGTGGGATAGGCCGCAGGTTCTGGCTCAGACAAGCCAGGTTCTGCGGCCTGTTTCGTACAGGCCGTAAGACCGGATTTCGGTTTTACGGCCTTTTTCTATAGCGAGCGACAGCGAAGCTGGAGCAAGCGATTGAGGTCGCGAAGCGACCGACCTCGCTGGTATCTATTTCAGGAGGGACGTGTATGCGAGCCCAGACAAAGACAAGAAACAGTGTGGTCAGGGTTATTTCAGGTGAAAAGTTCACCCCCTATTCGTTGTACAGAAAACTGAACGGGCGGGCACTTCTTGAATCGGCTTCCTTTGCAAGGGGCAAGGCGAGGTTTTCACTCATACTGGTGAAAGAGGCTTTCAGGGTTCAGCAAAGCGGTGAATCCATCACAATTCTTCGCGACGAAGAGGAGTTTCCACTGCCGCAGGGAGCCCACTCTCCGTCAGGCGACATCCTCGATGTACTTCAGTCCCTTGCAGACCAGCACGGAGGGGAACACCGTAGTTTTCCCTTTCCTGCAGGCGGCATCGGCTATCTGAGCTATGAGTTTGCGCGCCATTTCGACGATGTCCGTCTGAAATCAAAGATAGACAGCCTGAGAATACCAGACGCGGCTTTTTTATTCGGCAATCTGTTTCTCATCTTTGATCACTATACTGACACCATTTCAATCGTAGCCCTGGACTATGACGGATTCGACATAAACCTGGAACGGGCCGTCCAAGAGACCGAAGAGCGCATACACGACCTGGACTTCAACTATCTGAGTCCAACTCAGAAGGAGTACGGTTGCACCATGATGAGCCCGGATTCGGAGAAGGATCGATTTACCGACGGAGTTATCAGAATACGTCGTGAGATTAAGAAGGGCAACATTCTGCAGGGTGTACTTTCAAGGCGAGTCATCCTTCAAACCGATATGCCCGGCCTGGAAGCCTACAGGCGGCTTCGCTCTCTCAACCCGTCACCCTACATGTTTTTTCTGGACTTCGGCTCATTCCAGCTCTTCGGTTCTTCCCCTGAGATGCACGTCAAGGTCGAGGGGAATCGTGTTATCACTCGGCCTATCGCAGGCACACGCCGAAGAGGTGAAACCCGGGAAGAGGATCTGGCACTGGAGAAAGAACTGCTCTCCGATGAAAAAGAGAGGGCCGAACATCTGATGCTCGTTGACCTTGCACGCAACGATCTGGGCCGTGTGTGCATTCCCGGCACCGTGGAGGTGACGGAATTCAACGCCATAGAGCATTACTCGCATGTGATGCACATTGTGTCACAGGTCGAGGGAGAGCTCAAACCTGACATGCGGGGAATCGATGCCATTCGAAAAACCTTTCCTGCAGGAACTGTATCGGGAGCACCAAAAATTCGGGCCATGGAAATCATTGACGATCTCGAGCAGCATTCCCGAAGCTTCTATGCCGGTCTGGTTGGATACATCGAACCGGGTGGTTCCCTCGATACCTGCATCACTATTCGCAGTGCACTGCGCAAGGATGACCTGCTCATTCTGCAGGCAGGAGCAGGCATTGTATGGGATTCCGTGCCGGAACGGGAGCTTGAGGAAACATCCGAAAAATTGGCGGCCTTCGGCAAGTCACTTGGAATGGAGGTGTAACAATGATTCTCATCATCGACAACTATGACTCTTTCACCTACAACCTCTATCAGTACGTGATGCAGCTCTATGACGGAGAGGTACGGGTGATCAGAAATGACAGAATCGATATCAGGCGTATCGAAGAAATGGGACCGGAAGCCATAGTCATATCACCCGGTCCGGGAAGACCGGAGGATGCCGGCATATCGGTTGACGTGATCACCCATTTCACAGGGAAAGTACCGATACTGGGTGTCTGCCTTGGTCATCAGGCCATTGGATACGCCTTTGGAGGCTCTATTAAACGGGCCAACAGCATCGTGCACGGCAAAACCGATGATATACTCCATGATGGCAAGGGTCTCTTTAGAAACATACCCTCACCCGTCAGGCTGACGCGCTATCATTCTCTCGCAGTGTATCGTGAAACCCTGCCCCCTGAACTGGAGATAACAGCATGTACAAAGGATGGGGAGATCATGGGTATTCGCCACCGGCAGCACGTGGTAGAGGGTGTTCAGTTTCACCCCGAATCCATCGCCTCAGAGTATGGGAAAAAGATCCTGCAGAATTTTATACACTACATTCGTGACCCCTTCAACATACCGGACATCATTACCCACATACTCTCAGGAGAAGAACTGACAGAGGAACAGGCTGCATCGATCATGGAGGAGATCAGCAACGGAGAACTCACTGAAGCACAAACCGCCTCCTTTCTTACAGCCATGAATACGAGACAGGTAACGGCACAGGAGCTCTACGGTCTCGCCTCTGTGCTGAATCGAAAGAAACTGCCCGTTCACAGTGCAGGACCATGCATCGATACCTGCGGCACAGGTGGAGATCAATCCGGATCCTTCAACATATCATCCATGGCTGCTCTCATCGTTGCATCATGCGGTGTACGGGTTGCCAAGCATGGGAACAGAAGTGTCAGTTCCCGCTCCGGGAGTGCCGATTTTTATGAGCGGCTTGGCATACCGATCGATCTGCGACCCGATGATGCAGAAAAGCTCCTTCAACAAACAGGTTTCGCCTTTTTCTTTGCACCTCTCTATCACAGATCGATGAAGCACGTTGCCGTGGTTCGAAGAGAGCTCGGCATTCGAACGGTGATGAACCTTCTTGGTCCGCTGATTAATCCTGCTGACGTCGACTTCCAGCTTCTCGGTGTATACAAAGCTGAACTCTGCGCACCCATGGCACAGGCCTCACACAAGCTTGGAAGAAAAAAGGTCATGGCCGTTCACAGCCATGATGGGTTGGATGAGATCTCGGTGTGTGCACCAACAACGATTGTGGAAACAGGGAGCAGGAGTGGTGCAACAGAGTATCTTTTGCACCCCGAAGAGATTGGCATCACGGGGTGCTCCATGAATGATCTCATGGGCGGTACGCCGGAGGACAATGTCGATATTGCGCTCGAATTAATGGCGGGCGGCGGCAACCGAACGTTGAGGGAATCTGTGGCTCTCAACGCAGGCGCAGCCCTCCATGTTGCAGGCAGGGCTCCTGGGATTCGTGACGGCTACAGGACAGCCCTTGAGGCTCTTGGGTCGGGAAGCACTGCCAAAAAGCTTGATGAGATAAGAAGGACAGCAGCCGAACTTCATGAGCAAAGCGCCGAGGCGGTGAGCCCATGAGTATTATCGATGAAATCGTTCAGGCGAGAAAGATTCGTATCGCCCGTGTGGGGCCCTGTATGGGGCTCCCTGTACCTCCGCGCAGAGGCGTTCCCCTTGTTCCCTTCGGCAGGCTGCAGCCGGACAAGGATTTCTTCATCGTCAGTGAGATCAAACGGGGCTCACCATCCCGGGGATGTATCGCTGCAGGAGCGGATGCAGCAACCCAGGCGGCGCGCTATGCAGAGAGGGGAATCAAAACCCTTTCGGTGCTCACCGAAGAGGCATATTTCCATGGTTCCCTTGAAGATTTGATCAGTGTCAAGGAGCGCTTTCCCCATCTCTGCGTTATGCGCAAGGATTTCATTCTCAATGAGGATGATATTGAAGTGTCATACAGGGCCGGGGCAGATGCAGTGCTGCTCATTGCCTGCATGCATGATACAGCCACCCTGAGCGGGCTGTATCGCAGGGCAAAGGGACTCGGGCTCGAGGTTCTTTTCGAAGTACACGACCGTGAGGATCTCCGGAAAGCAGCACTGGTGCAGCCCGAAGTTACAGGAATAAACAGCAGGGACTTGTCCACCTTTCGCATAGATCCTGCGATCCCACTCGAGCTTAAGAAATCCATAGACTGGAGCACCACCACAGTTTTTGAATCAGGCATACGTTCAGTCGAAGATGCGGCAGTCGCTCTGTCAGCTGGTTTTTCCGGTATGCTCATCGGTGAAGGTGCGATGAGAGATGCAGACCTCATCGCACGGATATCAGCCCTCGTACGGGATGACATTGGAGATTTCTGGTATCGCCTCTTCTCCTCAAAAACTGCAAGGTTACCGCTGGTTAAGATATGCGGAATCACCAGAGAACGGGATGCTCGGCTTGCTGCGGAACTGGGTGCACAGATGCTTGGATTCATATATGCCCCCTCCCCCAGAATGGCGGATCCAGGGCTTCCTGAAAAAATCGCTGATCTAGCTCAGCTCAAGGTTGCAGTGGTCGTACATGAGAGAGAGGATCGGATGATCGACAGCAGTATACAAAGACTTAGGTCGGAAGGTTTTATAGATGCCCTGCAGTTTCATGGAAATGAACAGCCAAACAGCTGCTACAGCATGGCTTTTCCCTATTACAAGGCCCTGCGGATAGAGAAAGATGAGGATGTGGGATGCATCAAAACCTACCACTGCCCGAGGGTGTTGGTGGATGCCTTTATTCCCGGAAAGCCGGGAGGCACGGGGCAGCGTATACCGGTAGATCTCATAGAGTCAGTTCGCAGGCTGCACCCGCTCTGGCTTGCAGGCGGCATTGGACCCGATAACATAGCAGATATGCTGGATTCCTTTGAACCGGAACTCATCGATGCCTCGAGCAGGCTCGAATCCGAACCCGGGGTCAAAAATAAGAGCAGCATGAAAGCATTTTTCAGGGAAATCGAAGCCGCATGCAGCGCATAGCGATTCCTGAATATAGATGCTTAAAGGTTGACCCCATCATACAGAGGAGAAGCAGGTGGAAAACATGTACAACGATTATTTCGGTGATTTCGGCGGCCGCTATGTTGCCGAGATACTGAGGACTCCCCTCGATGAACTGGAGATCGCCTGGCGGGAGAGCATGGAGAGCGTTGCATACCGTACTGAACTGCAGGACCTTCTAACCACCTATGCAGGGAGGCCGACACCTCTTCTTTTTGCTGGAAATGCAACCCGCGCCCAAGGCGGTGCCCCTATCTACATTAAACTCGAGGGCCTCGCAAACACGGGAGCCCACAAGATCAACAATGCACTTGGCCAGGCACTGCTCGCCAAGCGAATGGGCAAGAAAAGAATCATTGCTGAAACCGGTGCAGGTCAGCACGGTGTGGCTACTGCGGCTGCCTGCGCAAAGCTCGATCTGAAGTGTCGGGTGTACATGGGCGAAGTGGATATAAGGCGACAGCGGCCAAACGTTTTCTGGATGGAACTCTTCGGTGCAGAGGTAGTTCCCGTTTCATCGGGCTCCCAAACGCTCAAGGACGCCATCAACGAGGCCCTCAGGGACTGGGCAGGAAGCTTTGCATCTACACACTACCTCATTGGTTCAGCCCTGGGCCCCTCTCCATACCCCGACATGGTCAGAGAATTTCAATCTGTCATTGGCAGAGAAGTTGAAGAGGAGATAAAGAGACTAGGTCTTGAAGTCGAGGCGCTCATTGCCTGTGTGGGTGGTGGATCCAACGCAATCGGATTCTTCGCACCCTTCCTGCTTCGTGACAAGCCACGCCTCATCGGAGTCGAGGCTGGTGGATGGGGCTCAGGTCCTGGAGAACATGCTGCACGGATGGGGGGGATGGGCAAACAGGGCATCGTACACGGCTACAAATCCCTGTTCCTGCTCGATGATGACGGACAGGTGGGGAAAACACACTCCATATCGGCAGGCCTCGATTATCCGGGTATAGGACCGCAGCTCGCCAGCCTGGGACAGGAGGGTCGCATTGAATTCACCAGCGCGAGTGACGATGCCTCTCTTTCAGCAGTGCGTTTCTTTGCCTCCCATGAAGGCCTCATTTTCGCCCTAGAATCTGCACATGCGGGTGCAGCTGCGCTGGAATTGGCGCCCGAACTGCCCGAAAACCGGGCACTGGTCGTACATATGTCAGGACGCGGAGACAAAGACCTTTTTATACTTGCAAAGCAGTTTGCTGGAAAGAACTGGAAAGACTTTCTCGTTGAGGAGGGAAGAGAAGATGAAGCATAGGCTGATGACACACATGGTGGCCTATTATCCCGATGGAGCCAGTTCTATGGAAGTCGCAGCTGCCATGATAGACGGTGGGAGCAGCTATCTGGAGATACAGTTTCCTTTCAGCGATCCCACCGCAGACGGACCAGCCATTCAGACTGCGTGCACACAGGCCCTGCAACATGGATTCAATGTGGGACGGGGCTTTCAGCTGGTGAGCAGTATTCGGGCGTTATCAGAAACTCCCATTTTCATTATGTGCTACGGCAACACCCTGTTTCACAGCGGTGTGGGGGCCTTTCTCGAACGCTGTGCAAAGGAGGGGGTGCAGGGGCTTATCGTTCCCGACCTGCCCTTTGACTATGATGAAGGCATGTATACTCTGTCCAAGAAGTTCGGCATAGATGCCGTGCCGGTGGTTGCTCCCACCATAGTTGAGAGTCGACTGAAAGCCATACTAAAGGATAAGCCACGCTTTCTATACGCAGCTCTCAGAAAGGGCATCACAGGAGAAGTTACGGAGATAGGCGACGACAACATCAATTTCCTACAGAGCATCAATACCATCGCGGGCAAAATGAGCTTAAGGATTCTTGCAGGATTCGGGATATCCCATAGAAAGCAGGTCGACCTTCTCGCACCCCATGTGCATGCCTCAATCGTGGGTTCAGCCTTTGTGCGGGCAATCATGGAGAATGGGGATGGGGGTGTTTATGAGGCAGTAAAAGTCAAGATGGGTGAGCTCATCTGAACTCCTCATCGATCCAGGCCCGTATCTCATCCCGCACCTCTCTGAAGGCCTGAAGCATTTTCTCATCACCTCCCGAGCTACGAGACGGGTCGCGAAAGCTCTTGTGAATCACAGCTTTACCAGGAAAAAAGGGACAGGACTCGCGGGCATTGTCACACACCGTCACCACTATATCGAAGGCCTCTCCCTGAAACTGCTGTATGCTCTTTGAAGTATATCCACGTATATCGATACCGATATCGGCAAGTGCGCGTATTGCATATGGATTCACATGGGTCGCCTCGGTACCGGCGCTGTATCCCTCAAAGCGCTCACCGTGGAAGTGGTTCAAGAGTCCCTCCGCCATCTGCGAACGGGCAGAGTTGTGGGTGCAGATAAAAAGAACCGATTGCTTCATGAAGCCTTGTCCTCGCATTCATCAAAAGGCGGGTTGTCTGCACAGAGGAGCATCGGGGATGTCAATGAAAAGGACGCTCTATGTGGGGAGCACTTTTTCCAACCCTTTAATGAGGCCATGTACAAATTTATTGTAATCTTTGATTTCAGTACGGGGAAGGCGGAACCCAATGGCCCCTTCATGCCCTCCGCCGTTCTCTATGGAGAAGAGTGCGAGCATATTCCGCAGATCGTATTTTTTATATTCCTGGCTTCTTCGAACACGGAACTGAACAAGATCTGAGATTCCGGCTTTATCGTAGTAGGAAACAAGGCTCAGTTTGCCGCTTTCCTCAGCAAGCTCATTTGCAACCGCACGTGCAACAGTGACCACCGTTTCCTCGTCTACATCTCGAAAGAGCTTTTCTATATCTCCCTCATCCAGGGCAACCCAGCCGATGGATTGAGAAAATTGCTTTCTGTCCATGAAGTACTGATAACTGTGGTCTTCCTTTGTAGAGAGTCTGTGCAGCTCATTGAATATTTCGTCCATGTTCTTGAAGTTGGATTCTTTTACCGTCTCTTCTGCGAGGAGGTTGTTGAGCATGGAACTGAACAACTGGTAGAACCTTTTCTCCCTCCGCGATTTCAGAAACCGACCCATATTGGTGTCACCGATAATACCGGTGAGTATGGCAAGTACGACATTCCGGGACAGGACCTCGTTGATCTGAAACTGATCAACCAGTCCCCGCCTGTTCCTCATTTTGAGAGCGAGATGTCCAACCAGCTCGCTCGCTGAAGTGGCATCGGTGACCAGGCAGTAGCCCTCGTCGCCAATATACCTGGAATCAGTACCGATATGGTGATCAATTTCAATCTTCAATACTGCGGGATCTTTCAACAGCTTCTCAACCATGCTGCTCGTTTCAACCATGGCAGGTTTGGGCGTATCGCAGATCACCACGGTGTCAATGCTGCTATCAAAACTCTCACATGCTTCGAACAGTGTAATCGAATTGTATCTGCAGATATTCAGAAGGTACTGGAAGTGTTCGTGTACCTTTTCACCAAGGCAGATTTCGGTATCCTTGTACAGTTTTCCGAGAAGAAGCGAAAATGCGACCATGGAGGCAATGCAGTCTTCATCGGGGTTCTGGTGACCAAGAAGCAGAAATCGATTTCTCGTCAGCATGGCGTCAATGATGTTCTCGATAATTCTGTTCTTTTCATGGATGGTGGTAATGGACTTTTTTTTCATGATTGACCCTCCCTCGATGAGAGTACTCTTATGTGCAAGGCTTTAGTGCAATACCGGGATTACCCTTCCTGGCTGTCATCGGCACAAACAACTCTATTTCTGCCACGTTCCTTCGCCATATACAGTGCCTCATCCGCCTTTTTCATCAGGGCTGCCAGGTCTGCCGCATGGCTCGGAAAAGCTGCTATGCCCTGTGAAGTGGTTACCCGAGTCATGCTGCCACCGAGATGCTGCAGTGTCTCGATCTTCTCCATCTCTTCGCGTACCATCTGCGCAATACTTCTTGCCTTCTTGCTTCCCGTCTGCGGCATGATAATGGTGAACTCATCACCTCCGTAGCGGGCCAGTATGTCTCTTTCTCTGAGATGTTTTTTAAAGACCTGAACAACCTGCAGCAGGATTTCATCTCCCACCTCATGGCCATATTCATCATTGATCGATCTGAAATGGTCCAGATCGACCATAACAACGGAGAGAGGGCTTTCCCCTTCCCTTGCACGGTGCATCTGATTCTCCAGAGCATCGTCGAGAAAGTGGCGGTTATACACACCGGTGAGCTCATCTGTTATTGCACGTCTGCGGGCCCTTTTCCCCCATACAACCATGTCGGTGAGGAACTCACCCGTGCTGCGCAAGCGGCGCGTGGTGATGTTTGACATTCTGAACATGATCTTTGTGGCAAGTGAAGGAGAATCCTCCATAAGTCTGTAGAAATCCCGATCCCTCAGTGCGTAGAGGCTGCTCGGCTCACTGGCGTAACAGGTTGCGGATCGGGGAGCATTCTCGAATATGGACATCTCTCCAAAAAAATCACCTGGCAAAAACTCAGTGATGTCCTTTTCCCGACCATCATGCAGCGTGATGGAAACCCGTATCTTGCCGGAACGGACGATGTAAAGCTCATGACCCTCATCCCCCTGCCTGAAAAGAGCTTCGGTCTCATCGACAAGAATTATGCGAAAAAAGTCAATGATAGATTCGATCTCCCTATCATTGAGAAGGGAGAAGAGCCCGACATGCTTCAGAAATTCGACCTGCTCGGGTGCCAATTAGCCTACCTCCACCGCATCGCCTGTACAGAGAACCCTGTTGCCGCCTGACTCCAGTGCCTTGAACATCAGATCGAAACCGCTCTGTATCAGTTCCATACTGGTATTACCGTTTTCTGGATAGAGGGTAATCCCTGTACTGAATGTTATGGGATTATATGCTTCTCCCACCAGTTTTTCCATGTCGATCAAAGCCATGGACTCTGCGATTCCCTGCGCCATATTGCGGGATGTTTCAATTCCCGCAGCCGGGAGTATGACTGCAAATTCATCTCCCCTGTACCGTGCCGCCCATCCTTCACTGCCGACTGCGTCGATCAGGGTCTGAGCCATGGCTTTCAGCACCCGATCTCCCCTTTCATGTCCGAATCGGTCGTTGATCCGTTTGAATCTGTCCGGCTTCAGCATGATAAGTGCTGTTCCTTCTCCATATCCGGATAGAAGCTCAGAGAAATCCTCCTCAAGATATGTGCGGTTGTACAGCCCTGTCAGCTTGTCAGTGTGCAGTTGTCTCCGAAGGTCCTGCACCCAGGGTGCATTCTCGGATATAAGTTTGTTTGTATCACGGATACGCCGTGCTACAATGACGAGCATGCTGTGAAGCACTGGAGCGAAGATGTCCGCATGCCTGCGAAGCAGGTCTTCGAGCAGAAAGCCCTTGCCAGGGAACTGAAGAAGCACCGTTTCTGTTACTGCAGTTGCATTTGTTGACCTGGGTGCTTCGTCGAACAGCTCCAGGTCACCAAAGGTTTCACCTGAAATAAAACGGGCTATGTCCCTGTCGCCCTCATCCTGATGCTTGGTGATGAGCACCTCTCCGCTCTTGATAATGAACAGTTCCTCACCCCGGCTGTTGTTGTTGAAGATGACCTCATCCGCACCATAGGTGTAATACCTGCAGTATCGGGCCACTCTGTCCAAGCTTTGGGGTGAAAGTTCGGAAAAAATCGGCACCTGTTTGAGCAGATGAGATTTAGCCGGCATGTAAGCTCCCGAAATTCATGTATGTTGTTAATATAGCGCAGTTTGTCCAGGAAAATGTACATGTACAAGATAAACAGCCATTTACTTATGAATTATTTATGCAACCGCCTCAAGTTGCAAGAACTTTTGGGAAAGGCATGGGAGCTGAATCGGTGTTTCCTGTTGTCAAGCAAGAATGGTCATAGTAGCTTTCAGCCATGAGCAGCCTGGTGTGGATCGAACTGGACAGGGAAGCCCCTGATCACAATGTACGCGAACTGAAAGCCTGTGCAGGCGGTGGCGTGCTGTTCTGTGCTGTGGTTAAATCCAATGCCTATGGCCATGGCGTAGCACAGATGGTGCAGCTCCTCCCCTCATGCGACTGGTTTGCCGTGAACTCGCTGGAGGAAGGTCTGGAACTCAGGGAGCTGGGGGTTGAGAGACCGGTACTCCTGCTCGGTCATGTACCCATACGTCGTCTGCAGGAGGCTGTGAAGGCAGACCTCCGTCTCACCGTATACAACCGTGAAACCGCCCAAGCACTTGCGAAACTGCACCCCCCTAAACCCGCGCGGGTTCACCTGAAGGTGGAAACTGGTACGGGACGGCAGGGAATACAGATTGAGGACATCGGCAGTTTTGTTGAAGAGATTGAGGCAGCTGAAGGCGTGGTGCTGGAGGGGCTCTCAACCCATTTCGCCAACATAGAAGACACGCTCAATCACGAATACTCAGAACAGCAGCTCTCTCTCTTTCAGCAGGCGCTGAACATCCTGGACAGCATGAAACTCACCCCACCGATCGTACACACCGCATGTACAGCAGCAACCATTCTCTTTTCCAAGACACACTTCAGCATGCTTCGCACCGGCATCGGCATATACGGCCTCTGGCCTTCGAGAGAGACCTTTATATCGGTGAAGATGGGTGGCGGCCCAATACCTGATCTACGCCCTGTTCTGATCTGGAAAACAAAGATTGCACAGATAAAGGTGCTGGAGGAGGGAAGCTATATTGGATACGGCTGTACCTATAAAACCACGAGGCGCACAACCATGGCTGTTCTTCCCATCGGGTATGCCGACGGCTATGACCGGAGCCTCGGGAACAACGCCTATGTCCTGGTACATGGAAAACGGGCTCCGGTTATCGGGAGAGTGTGCATGAACCTCACCATGATCGACATTACCGACATACAGGATGTGGCCCTGGAGGATGAAGTGGTTCTGCTCGGCAACAGTGGAAAAGAGACAATCTCTGCAGAGACCATGGCTTCATGGGCCGACACAATCAACTACGAGATCGTGACCCGTATCAACCCTCTCCTGGAAAGACGCATCATCTAAGCAAAATAGAGATCAACGAGCGATTTGATTTCTCCTGGCGCCCCGAAAAGCGGCAGGTTTCGAGTGCGCATGGTATTGTCAAGGTCCTGCACATCCTCCCTGGAGATCTCTTTGATCTCTCCACAAGACAGCGCTGCAACAAGAGATTGAGACGTCACTTCAAGTATCTCTATCAACTCGAGGGTACGGTATATACCTTCAGGGCTCATGATGACAAGACCATGGTTCTCCATGAGAAAGGCATTGTATTTCCTGAGAAAGGGAAGAAAATTATCGGCAAGTTTCTGCGTGAGCGGCTCCCCGTAGGGGACTACGGGCACCGGCCCCACTTCAGTGGTTGTTTCGGGAAAGGTCGGCCGCATGAGCCGGTTTTCACCCTGCATGACGGCAAATGCATTGGTGAATGGAGGGTGGCAGTGTATCACCGAAGAAATATCCTTACGCTGCCCGAAAAAGTTCAGATACATGGGGGTCTCACCGGTGGGTTCCCGCTGCCCTTCAATCCTCTTTCCATTCAGATCGATGAATACCAGGTCCTCCCTCCTGATGTCACCCTTGTTCAGTTTGGTAGGGGTAATGAGTATAAGATCTTGCTCCAGACGCCACGCCAGATTGCCGCCATGGCTTGTCACATACATGTTTTCGCTGAGTCTCCTGCACACCTGCAGGAACTCCTTCATCTGTTGTTCATACTTTTCAGCATAGCTCATTGTGCTTCCTTCTCGTTATAGAGTAGTTTTAAAAAATCATCCTCATTCACCATGGTGGTACCGAGCTTGCGGGCTGTCTCATACTTGCTTCCAGGATTCTCGCCCACGAGCAGATGGGAAGTGGATCCCGTCACACTTGAAACAACCCTGCCGCCGCGCCGCTTCACCTCTTCCATGGCCCTGTCCCTGGGTTTGAAGCGGCTGAAGCTTCCGGTCACACACCAGACCTGGCCCTGGAATATTTGTGCGAAATCCTCCCCTTCCGGGGATGCCGTTTGAAGAACATGCAGCCCTGCCTTCTTCAGTCGATCAATCATATCAAGGACAAATGGGTCATTCAGCTGTTCGATAAGCTTCTGTGCCGTCTTGGGGCCAATCCCCTGAATTCGGGTAAATGTTTCAGGGTCGTTGCGGCGGGCCGTTGCGATAAGCTTGTCGATCGAATCATACCCGTTCTCAATGAGAAGCTCAGCTATCCTTGGCCCTAGCTCATCAAGCCCCAGAGAGGTGAGGACAACGGAGAAGGGCTGCTTTTTGCTTTTTTCTATCCCCTCCCGCAGCAGCGTCACCTTTTTCTCACCAAAACCCTCCACTTCGATGAGGTGCTTTGGGTCAAAGGTGTAGATATCGGGTATATCTTTGATGAGGCCCATATCGAGCAGTACCCTCACTGTCTCGGACCCCAGGTTCTCGATGTCCATCTGTCCCCTGGCAGTAAAAAAGACGATTCTGCCGAATACCCGGGCTGGGCATAAGAGGTTTGGACAGAAATGGTGCGCGCCGTCACGTACGAGGCGTGAGGAGCAGACAGGGCAGGAGTCGGGAATCACATAAGCCCTGTTCCCATCATCATTCTTCTCGAGCACATCCTCAATTGCCGGTATCACATCACCCCGCTTGCTCACACTGACCCGGTCACCAATGGCAGCATCGAGGCCGTGTATATAATCCTGATTGTGAAGCGTCACGTTGCTCACCGTACTCCCGGAAATCCAGACCGGTGTTATACGCGCCACCGGCGTTACTCTGCCCGTACGACCCACCTGCACCTCGATGTTTTCGATCACCGATACCGCCTGCGGCGCCTCGAACTTAAAGGCTATGGCCCATCTTGGATGGTGTGCGGTGTGGCCCATGCCTTCCCGCTTCGCATACTCGTTGACCTTCACCACATAGCCGTCTATCTCATAGGGAAGGCTTTCCCGCCCTTCCATATGTTCCTGAATGAAGGGGGCAAGCTTCTGTATATCCCCTCGTACCCAGGTGTGATCCTTGAATACATGTTTATAGCTCTTATGCAAAGAATTTGGGGAAAAGAATCCTATGGCATCACCCACCCTGAAACCCAAACCCGTAAGCCGGTGCAGCACATGGATGTGCTCCTGAGCATCTGATGCAGTATTCAGCCCCTCATACACGAATGCCCTGAGTGGAATGGCTGCCACTTCCCTGCTGTGCTTTCTCCTCAGATTGCCTGCAGCAAAATTTCTCGGGTTGGCATAGATGTTTCCCATTGCCTCGTTGAACCTTTCAAAATCCCTTTTCTCTATATAGATCTCACCGCGGAATACGGAGCTGACCGGTTCATGGAGCCGAAGCGGTATGTCCCGGATGGTCCGTACATTCTCTGTTATATCGTTGCCCACATAACCGTCTCCGCGCGTTACCGCTCTCACGAGCAGCCCCTCACGGTAGTGAAGCACGATGGTGGAACCGTCCACCTTCTCCTCCACCACAAATGAAGGCGTTCCCCCACCAGTTTTCTCGGCCTTGCCGATCCATTCCTCCAGGTCATCGGTGGTATACACCTTTTCGAGGCTGAGCATGGGGAAAGGGTGTGCCACTTCCGGGAAGTCATTGTCCAGGTCGGAGCCGACCCGTCTGGTTGGGCTATCCGGCGACTCAAATTCGTGGAAGCGCTGCTCCAGTTCCTGAAGCTCATCAAAGAGGGCATCATACGCCCTGTCATCTATTTCAGGCTGCGCATCTCTGTAGTAGAGGTCCTGATGCCTCCTCACCTCAGCTATCAGAAGGGCCATTCTCTCCTGAGCCTGCTCTCTATCCATCGATTGTCTCCACCCATAATATATTAAGTACGTTTCCAGTTATCAACTTGTCATAAACAGGAGTCTCAGCAAATGTATGGCAGATTTTGAAAAATCTTCGTCTTGCAGGAAGTGTATCGGATAAGGGGAGAATTGAAAACAGAGGGCAGGGAAGGGTGCCTTTTAGCTTCAGGCACCCACCCTGCCCTGAGTCTTCGTACAGTCTTTTTTTAATCAGGAAGGGACCTTGGGAAGTTCCTTGAGTGACTGCTCGATCTTTTCCTGCGGGTACTCATAGTCCTTCAGCTTGCCCGCCATGTACGCTTCATAGGCGCTCATGTCAAAGTGGCCATGGCCGCTCAGGTTGAAGAGTATGGTCTTCGCCTCGCCCGTCTCCTTGCACTTCAGGGCCTCTATAATCGTGGCTCTGATCGCATGGTCTGTTTCAGGTGCAGCGATGATACCCTCATTCTTGGCAAAGGTGATGCCTCCCTCAAAGGTTTCGAGCTGATGCAATGCCAGTGCCTCGACCAGTCCGATATTCAGGAGATGGCAGATAATAGGCGCCATGCCATGATAACGAAGTCCTCCTGCATGAACGGGTGGTGGAATGAAGCCGTGACCCAGGGTATACATCTTCAAGAGAGGTGTGAGTCCTGCCTCATCGCCGAAATCATAGGCGTAGGGCCCTCTTGTCAGGGTGGGGCAGCTCGCAGGTTCCACGTTCACGATTCGCAGGTCCGGCTTTGTGCCATCTATCTTGTCCTTCAGGAAGGGCAGATAGAGACCGGCGAAGTTTGACCCGCCGCCGACACAGCCGACCAGCACGTCGGGGTAGTCGCCGATGTCCTCGAGCACTGCCTTTGCCTCGAGACCGACGATAGTCTGATGCAGCAGCACATGGTTGAGAACACTCCCCAGCGAATAGTGTGTGTCGTCGCGGGACACCGCATCCTCCACAGCTTCTGAAATGGCAAGCCCGAGGCTTCCCGGGCAGTCCGGGTCGCGTTCGAGCATGCTCTTGCCGGCCTTGGTGTCCGGTGAAGGCGACGGAACGCATTCGGCACCCCACGTCTGCATCATGACCCGTCGATAGGGCTTTTGTGTGTAGGATACCCGGACCATATACACCTTGATCTCAATGTCGAAACATGCCCCGGCAAAGGCGAGGGAGCTTCCCCACTGGCCTGCACCTGTTTCCGTGGCGATCCGTTTGATTCCCTCCTTCACGTTGTAATAGGCCTGCGGCACCGATGTGTTGGGTTTATGGCTGCCGGGAGGGCTTGTACCCTCATACTTATAGTAGATCTTGGCCGGTGTATCGAGCGCCTTCTCCAGTCTGCGGGCACGAAACAGCGTGGTGGGGCGCCACAACTTGTAGATGTCGATCACCTCATCGGGAATCTCGATGTACCGCTCCTGACTCATCTCCTGTTTGATGAGCTCCATTGGAAACAGAGGTGCCAGGTCCTCTGGCCCCAGGGGCTGTCCAGTTCCGGGATGGAGCGGTGGCGGCAGGGGCTTGGGCAGGTCCGCCTGAATATTGTACCACTTCGTTGGCAAATCCTTTTCGTCCAGAACATACTTTGTTCTTTCCATTGCACTCTCCTTTACTCATGATTTATATACACCCTTAAAAGTGTGTGCTTCCTTCTATCAGCCACGCCTTATCACCGTACCACTAAAAAACCGTGGGATACACATCCCACGGCCTCCTGTACATTGAAAAAACCGTGGGCTTCTCCCGGTGGAGAAGTCCACGGTGCAGTTCTTCGAACCGGATGGACCACTCCTACCGGGAGCCGGTCCACCACCACCAATCAACCGGAATGTCAAACAGTGCTGATTTCATATACAAACAGCCCTTCTTTACGAATTGACACTATTTGTAGTACGGATACGACTTTTTGTCAATCACATTTTTTCATCATGTTAGTTCATCATCAGTCAGTCAATGGAAACAGTTTACGTGAAGTTCTCATTCTCGATAACCTGTATCTCTTTGAATGCATCCTGTAAAAAGTCGCTGAACTCCTCGAGGTCCCTGTCACCTCGGGCAAAGGCAGCGTCGAGCCACAGATCGACTATCTTTTTGGCCCTGTACTGCGAAACAACCCATCCGCCCATGGTTATGATATTCGAGTTGTTGATGATCTTGCAGCGTTCTCCCGTAAACTCAGATTCCACCACACTGGCGTACACACCTTTGAACTTGTTCGCAGCAATGGATACCCCCATTCCCGTACCACAGAAGAGTATGCCCCGCTCCGCCTCACCGGCCTGCAGCTTCCGCGCTGCGATTGCACCAACCTCATAGTAGGGAATATCCTTGTCGAGCGATATCATGCCGATATCGATGAGCTCGACCTTTTTGTTTTCAGACAGGTAGCGCTGCACCTCCTGTTTGAGCTCGAAACCTGCAAAGTCACATCCGATGATCACCTTCATGATTACTCTCCTCCCTCAACAGTTGTTGTATGTGATTGTGTTCTTTATACAGCAATCCCATCGCCTTTGCAACAGAAATGCTGCGCTGTCCGTCAGAAACATACATGAGGATTCGACACAGCGAAAATCACACATTGTAAATACCTGAAAAATTGATATACTTCATCAGAGGAGAACCATCACTTCAGGTGTGAACCGGAACGGAGCAATCCCATGGCCTTCAGTACATCGGTTTTTAAGCTCGACCCCGATAGAGAGGTGTCACACATCGCTGATTTCATCGCTGAGATGACGCGCAGGAATTTCAAACGGAAGGGCACGGTGGTGGGCCTGAGCGGGGGTATCGACTCGGCCCTCACTTCCGAGCTCTGCGTGAAGGCGCTCGGCAAAGAACGGGTGCTTGCACTGATACTTCCCGAGAAGGAGTCCAACCCCGTAAGTGCGGAGTTCGCACTAAAACAGGCACGCAAGCTGGACCTCGAAACCATCACTGTGGACATCACGGACAACCTCGACTCCATGGATGTTTACAGAACACGCGACGAGGTCATCAGGGGCATGTTCCCGGATTTTGACCAGAGTATGAAGTTCCACATCACGCTTCCCCAGGACCTGCTGGACGAGGACAGGATCAGCTTTCACTCCATCGTGGTCCAGGACAGGAAGGGCAACCGTCAATCCCAGAGAATCTCGGGAAAGGACTGGCTGCAAATATCGGCCTGTCAGAATGTGAAGCAGCGCGTGAGAATGGTACAGCTCAACTACTATGCCGATAAATACAACTACATCGTGGCGGGAACAACCAATAAAACAGAGGTGCTTCAGGGGTTTTTCGTAAAGTACGGCGACGGCGGGGTGGACATCGAACCCCTCGCCCATCTGTACAAGACGCAGGTTTTTCAGCTCTCGTCCCATCTGGGAGTCATCAAAGAGATCATAGGGCGTCCGCCCAGCCCTGACACCTACAGCCTGCCTGTTTCTGACAAGGAGTTCTACTTTCGGATGGATTATGAGCTGCTGGATCTTCTGCTCTTCGCCTACGCCAAACAGATCCCCAGGGAGGAAATCGAATCTGCATCAGGTTTGAAGGGTGAGCAGATAAAGCGAGCCTTCAGGGATTTCAAGGCCAAGGAGCGTGCATCCTGGCATCTGAGGGAGATGCCGCCGACCCTTGAGCCGACGGAGGATTAGGTCGAACTTTGAAAATATCGCTCGCTACCGCTTCGCTAGTCGAGTTTTCATATTTAAGCAGGAAAAGCACATATTTTAATTGAACAAGTGAATCCAACCATGCTTTTCAACCGAAGTTCTCTTAATCTTGAGCTGGTGGACAACTCGTAAGAGTTGTACGCCAGCGACCAATTACCATGTTACATGTATAGCAATGTTACATTTTCATACCAATGTATGAAACTCGACATAGCGAAGCGATATCTTTTATTCGCCCTATTAATTATCCGCGGCAATCAGGTTTTTTCCGCACCCACCATAATGCGTCGCTGCTCGAGATACTTGGATATGATAGCAGTGGATACGATGATCACTCCGAAAACGGCAAAGGTCCACCAGTAGTTTATTCGCAGGAATATAAGCCCGTTCTCAATGATGGAGATGACAAGCGCCCCCCAGAATATACCCATCATGCTTCCAATTCCGCCTGTAAGCGCAGTCCCGCCAACCACTGAAGCGGCGATTGCCTTGAGCTCCCAGCCGTCACCTGCACGGGCCGAGAATGTACTTGACCTGTACATCTGCATGACCGCCACGAATGCGACTGCAATGCCGACGATCATGAAGGAGATGATTTTAATCTTGTCAGTGTTTATACCCATTGCCCTGGCAGCCATCTTGTTGTCACCGGTGGTAAATATCCAGTTGCCGAACTTGTGGAAGTGCATGACCAGGGCAATGATGAGCACGATCAGGAGAAACCATAAAAACTGCGCAGGGATGAGGTTGCCGATGGTACCGGTTATTGCCTTGTACATGACCGGGTTCTGCTCCAGGTCCATGCCCGCCTGCAGACCCCCTGACCACATCAGCGTCACACCC
>Ga0255055_10000563_pt1 | contig 28618 bp, 30 predicted proteins | sample JV7_2_27_MG_FD_188633 | JGI IMG/M metagenome (GOLD analysis project Ga0255055, IMG submission 188633) | Seawater microbial communities from Jervis Inlet, British Columbia, Canada - JV7_2_27 | ecosystem: Environmental > Aquatic > Marine > Inlet | place: Canada: British Columbia | collected...
TGCTTCTTCCTCATTTCTCAGAAAGACTTCAGTGAGAGCAGACGCTGGAAAAACCTTAGATTCTAAGTCTTCTTTCATTTTTTGAAAATTAGTATTTGCAGTAGGTTGATCAATCTTATTTGCAACGATAACAATCGGTTTTGATTTTCGTCTAATTGTTGTTACTAAAACTTGCAATTTATCATCCCAGGTGTTTGCATCATCATCTACTATACCAATTTCTCTAATTGATTCAATAATTGTGAATTGCTTAATTGCTAATCCAGTAAGTTTTTCAGAAAGTAAATCAGAAAATTTTAGTTTCTCTGCAGAAGCCTTTTTTTTCATTATTTCATAGTCTCGTTTAATTATATCCAGTATCCAAGCATCTATTTCCTTTTCAAGGAAAGATACATCTTCTATTGGATTCCAACTTCCTTTTTCAACAGGATTGCCTTCAGCATCTAGAGAACCACTTGAATCAACAACATGAAGAAGTACATCAGCTTGACGTAAATCATCTAGAAATTTATTACCCAAACCTCTACCTTCTGAAGCTCCGGGAACTAAACCTGCAACATCCAAGAAATGAACTGGCAAAAAACGGATACCATTTTTACAGAGAGAATTTTTAGGATTATCTGTTACATTTAACTCCTTACAAACACAAGAGCTACGAACATAAGCTGTTCCTCGATTTGGTTCAATTGTTGTAAATGGATAATCTCCAACCTTGGCATTAACCATAGTTAAAGCATTTAGAAAAGTGCTTTTTCCACTACTTGGTTTACCAACAATACCAATTAACATCATTTTCTTTTAGGAATACAAGAATAAAGATTTTTTGTATATCTATTATACTTGAGGTTTGAACTTGAACTAAACTCAAACTTTTTGAAGATACAAAGTTTTTTTGAATCATGGATAAAAAGAAGAGACGTCCAGATGAATTTGAAGAAGAAACAGAAGACTTCAAAGAACATTTTCCTGCAATTCACAGAGAGATAACAGAAGGAAACGAAAAACTAGAGGAGGAGGAAATTAGAACTTCATCTGGAATCAAGCATGTTCGTAGATTTAGAGGTTATACACCAGGAGTAGTTGATTTTATTTGTCGTTGTGAAACAAAAGAAGAAGCTATAGAAATTATCGAGTATTTGCTCAAAAAAGGTGAACTTTCAGAAGAATACGCTGCTTCATTAAGAAAACAACTCAACGAAAAAGGTTTAGAATTTTTTGGGGAACATAGAGAACCAGGATATTATGAAAGAGCTTAATTATAAAAAATAAAAAAGGAATTATCATTCCTCTTTTTTATATACTATTTTTCCATTGATGAAAGTTATCTTGTTTTCTGCATAGAAATTTTCAATTGGGTGATCTGACCATATTACAAGATCTGCATCCTTTCCTGGCTCAATACTACCCAAACGACCTCCAACACCGATCATTTCAGCAGCATTTATGGTGACAGCTTTAAGTGCCTCCATAATAGGAAGTCCTTCTTTAACAGCCATACAGGGGAGAATGGAGAAGTATTTAAGTCTGGTAAATGAGTCGCTTTGGATAGAGATTTTTACACCAGCTTTCCAGAGAATAGAAGGAGTTTCAAAAGTCATATTTCGAAGTTCAACTTTTTCAAAACCAACAAGAGAAGGACCTACAGAGACAGGAATTTTTCTTGTAGCTATATAATCGGCAATCTTGTGACCTTCGGTAGCGTGGATAAGCATTAAATCATACCCAAACTCTTCTTTGAAACGAATAGCGCTGATAATATCATTAGCACTATGACAGTGCATATTTAGCGGAATTTCTTTTTTGAGTACTTTCAAAATGATTTCTTTATTCAAATCTCTTTCAGGTTCAGAAGGAATTTTATCCTTTTTACCTTCTTCTTCAGCGTGCTTCTTCTTAGATCTGTATTCATCCCATTTCTTTGCATAATTTTGGGCATCTATAAATGCTTGACGAAATACAGCAGCTGTTCCCATTCGTGTAGAAGGCATTTTCTTATCTGTACCATAAACTCTCTTTGGGTTTTCCCCAAGAGCTGATTTAAGAGAAGAGGGTTCTTTGACAATCAAATCGTCAATTATGTTGCTCTCACACCATGTTTTAACTACTATATTTGTACCCCCTATAACATTACCACTTCCAGGACCTGTCTGAATAGTCGTAACCCCACCAATTTTCGCTTCTTCAAATGCTGGTGTTTCAGGATTGATTGAATCAAGCCCCCTAACATGAGCAGTATTTGGATTAGTTATTTCATTGCCATCAAAACCAGCCCAACCCACAGTACCATCCCAAAGACCTTGATGAGTATGTGAATCAATAAACCCAGGTAAAATACACCCACCTTCAGCATCTATGATTTCGTAACCATCAGGAGTTTCAGTTTCTTCTTTTATTGCTTCGATTTTACCGTCGCTGATCAAAATAGTCCCGTTGACAATTCTTTCATCTTTGTCTACAGTGTATATTTTTCCATTAATAATAGCGTATTTCATTCTATTTTTTTATCGTTCAAAAGAATTTTTAAACTGATTCCTTTGGATATAATTGAGAACCCGAAAGGAAATTTTCAAAGATATCTGCCTATTTCTCCTCAAATAGGACAGAGTTTAAAAATCAAATTATCTGTTTACCTTCAGTGATAGTTATGAGTGTTAATCTTGTAGAAAGACTGAAAAAATTCGGTAAAGACATGAAGGATTGGGAAAGAATGCGAACAAGTGTTGCTGGAGTATCTATAGTTAAGCTTCCATCTAAAGGAGATGAACCTAATTTTGGTCTTGAGTTACTCCCTGTTAATGAAGAAGGTGTTGCTGTTAAAAGAAAAGCCTTGTTTATTACATCTTTAGAGCAATGGGAAGCCTTTCAAGAAGTTTTTAGCAACCCCAAAGCGCTAGACCTTATCGTAAATATCAATGAATTAAGAAAAGAAAAAGCAGCTGAAGCATCTGAGGAATCAGAAGAAGTATTTGAGATTTAATTTATTAATTACAAGGTGACAATAATTATGAAAGCAATTTTAATTGCTGCTGGTGAAGGATTAAGGTTAAGACCTTTGACTGATAACACACCTAAACCACTGCTAAAAGTGCTAGATAAATCTATTTTGCAAAGAACCATAACACATCTTTCTAAATGTGGTGTAAGTGGATTTATTGTTGTTACAAACTATCTAGAAGAGCAAATAATACAAAAAATTTCAGCACAGTTTCCAAATCTTGAAATCGAATTCGTTCATCAACATGAAATAAAAGGAACTGCGAATGCATTACAACTTGCTAACAAACATATCACTGAGGATTTCTTTATTGGTGTAAATGGTGATTGTGTTTATTCATTTAATTTAGTTAAAAAAACTGTAGAAGCTGCTAAAGACAATATTATTTCAGTTAGTGGAAAATTCACACAGGATACTGAGAAATATGGGATAATACTTACTGATCAAAATAAAATTCCTCAACAAATGATTGAAAAACCTTCTAAGGAGAAAATTTCAGAAGGTTATGCAAATATTGGTATTTATTCATTGAGCAAGGATATTTTTGATATTATCGAGAATATGGAAAAAGATAATGAAATATCTTCCAGAGGTGAATATGAATTACCGTTTGCAATTAATAAGCTACTTCAACAAGGGATTTACAAAACAAAACTAATTGAACTAGAAGACGGAGATTTCTGGTTTGATATTGGTCATCCTTGGTCTCTTCTAGATGCTAACGAGGCATTACTATCCTCATGTGATGATAAGCGAGATGGAACGATTGAGGAAGGAGCGCATATCCAAGGAAATGTTGTCATAAAACAAGGAGCAATTATTCGAAGCGGTACCTATATCGAAGGACCTGTCTTTATAGATGAAGGAGCGGACATAGGACCTAATTGCTATATTCGTAAAAACTCCTATATCGGTAAAAATTCTAGAATAGGCAATGCTTGCGAAGTTAAGAATTCAATAGTTGAAGATGGGGTTCATGCTGCTCATCTATCATATATAGGTGATTCAATCATTGGTCCTAGATGCAATTTTGGTGCAGGTACAATTATTGCTAATCTGCGATTAGACAAAAAAACTATCTCTGTTACTATTAAAGGAAACCGGAAAGATAGTGGACGGAGAAAGCTGGGTGCTATTATAGGAGAAGGAGTAGAAACAGGAATTGGTTCTTTGATCATGCCTGGAATAAAAATAGGAAGTAATTCATGGATTGGAGGAGGAACAATAGTTAATGAAGATGTTCCATCGGAATCAATTTATTATAGTTCACAGAAGTATATCCTGAAAGGGAAACGAAAAAATGCTGATTAAAGAACTAAATGCAATTAGAAAAGATTGGAGCTCTGAAAAAACAAAAATTGGATTGCTTTATCCAAATACATATAGAGTTGCCATGACCAGTTTGGGTGTTCAATTACTCTATTTTCTTTTTAACAGCTGGGATAATTTTGTTTGTGAACGTATTTTTAAACCTCTAAATCCTAACATTCCTCCTTATTCACTAGAAAATCAAAAAAAATTATCGGATTTTGATATTCTAGCTATTTCATGTCAATTTGAACATGATTATATCCAAGCCATTGATTTGCTATATAGAGGGAACATCAATACTGATGCAAGAAAAAGATCAGAAGAAGAACCTCTAATTCTCATAGGAGGTCCCTCAGCAACAGCAAACCCTTCACCAATTCTTTTCCTGCCAGACATCTTCTTTCTCGGTGATATAGAACCTGTTTCAGAAAAATTAAGATTAGCATTTGAGATGAGATCTAAAAAAGAAAGAATCGAATCCTTAGTTTCAATTCCAGGTATAATGGCATTGAATTACCATTATGATGAAAAAGGAAAGTGGGTAGGTGATAAAGTAGAAAGTGTAAAAGTCAAAGATCTATCTACTTCATTTTATCCAATAAAACAAATAATGCCTGAAGATGTTAAAGGGACGAAGAACGAACCAATTTTTGGGAGTGCTTTTTATTTAGAAACTGATAGAGGATGTTCTGAACGATGTATGTTCTGTTTTGTAGGTCACTGTAGATTTCCTCGGACAGGAAGAAGCTATGAAAGTTTGGTAAAGATTATTGATGAAGCAAGTGAAGTTAATGTTTTTGAGAAAGTTGTTATTTATGGAAGTGCAGTTGCTCAATCTGGAAATCTAGGAAAACTAATTGAATACATAGTATCCAAGGGTTATGAAGTTTCATGCTCTTCCTTTAGAGTAGATTATCTTACAGAAGAATTGTTAACTGCTCTAAAAAAGGGAAAACAACGAACTTTAGCTCTTGCACCAGAAACAGGAGACGAGAAGCTTCGATTTGCATTAAATAAGAGAATGCCAGATGAGACAATATTTTCTGCACTTAAATTAGCTTGGGATTTGGATTTCAGACAATTAAAACTCTACATGATTTATGGGTTTCCTTGCGAAGAAGAGGATACTAACAATATCTCAGTAGATTTCATTAAGAAAATTAGAAAGAAGTACTTCACTTCTGGAAAGATATCCATCTCAATGAATCAGTTCATAACAAAGGCACAAACTCCTTTTCAGTTTACACAAATGTTAGATATTAAAAAATCGAAAGAAATCCAAAAATGGTTTAAGAAAAATCTGTATCAATTAAAGAATATAGATTTATCTCTTTATGAACCAGAATGGGCAGTAATACAACGCATTTTGTCTCTTCGAGATTACAATTACTTCCCTATCATACAACAAATAGGAAAGATTGGAAACACTGTTGGAAACTGGAAAAAGGTCCTCAAGAGCGAGAATAAAGTATTATCAGACGAAGCCTTATGGAGTTATAATACAAAAGAGCTTTTACCATGGGATCAAATACATCATACACTAGGTAAAAAACAACTAGTATCTTCCTTCGAGAAATTCTGTGAGCTAATGAATTGTTAGCTATAATCAAATACATTTGACAAAAAGAATAATATTGATTTAGGAATACTCTAGTTTGAGAGATTAAAATTGAAAACTGATTTTCCATCTAATCTTGCCGATGCAAGAGAATTTCAGAAAAAGATTGCAGAAAAAATAATTCTCAAAGATGCTGAACTTGATATAAAATTAGTGGGTGCTTTGGACGTTGCATATAAAGAAAGAAAAGGCTTTGCAGCAGGAATTGTATATGATGTTGCTGAGAAACAAATAATCGAAAAACAAATATTTTCAGATGTAGTTCTGTTTCCGTATATTCCCACTTTCTTATTTCTTAGAGAAGTCCCCCTTTTTCTAAAGCTAATTGAGCTTTTTAATAGTGAACCAGATATTTTTTTAATAGATGGACATGGAGTAGCTCATCCCAAATTTGCTGGATCAGCAACTGTTTTTAGTGTTCTTTGTGACAAACCAGCAATTGGAATTGCTAAGAAACCACTAAGACCATTTAGATATCAAGATACAACTGATAATACTATTAAAAAGATAATAGTAAACGAAAAACAGGTTGGAATCCGATATAAACCTAATAAAAATTGGAAACCAATCTTTATATCACCAGGCAATAAGATTTCAATAGAAACATCTTTTGAATTAGTAAAAGCAACTTTAACACAAAAACAGAAATTACCTTACCCACTTCATGTTGCACACCTTGCAGCTGCTGAAGCTAAACAAGCGTAATTACACAATGCAATAAATTATAATGCGCTTTGTTTCTAAAATTCCCTCTTAACGAGTTACAAAATTATTGTAACTACAATTTTTCGCAATAAATTAAAGATATAAGTAAAACAGATTGAAATTGATTCATCGAAGAAAAACATCCATTTTCTCATTTAATAAAATAGCAGTTTAAACCACCTAATTGATATCTTCTTGGAATATTAGCAAAATTAGAAATCGGAAAAACTAGATTTATTATTGTATTACCATGATGAATTAGCATACTAGCGAGCTTTTGCTACTGAAAATCAGAATATAGTAATAATAGCCATAGCATTATTTTATGGGGTCATTAAGACTTTTGTGCAATTTTTTAAAAGAAAAAAAATAAGAAATGATTTTTTTGTAGAAATTGCGTGTAAATTATAAAGAATAAGAATAAACGCACTAAGACAGCATTTTAACTATCCTTTTTCGAGACGATTTTAAATAGATTTAAAAATGAAACTTAAAGAATTGTTCTCAACCAATTGTGGAAATGGTATATGTGGCTATTGCAATTGAAAATCCTGGTTTGAAACAAACTCTTTTGGAAGGTTTACCACCAAGTGCGGTAACAATTTTTAAAATTGTAACTGGAAAGGGACCAATTACTAGTAGAGAAATAGTTGATATGTGTAATTTAGCTCCTAGAACAGTTAGACATGGATTGAAGCTTTTAGTACGCGCAGGTTTAATTCAAAAACTACCTCACCTTCTTGATATGAGGTCATGTAAATTCTATGTTGATTAAAAATCCATTTACTTCTTTTACGTAAAATAAAGAAAAATTAAACTTCCACATCGCTTGAGTGGAAGAGGACATCACGATTAATCGCTGATTTAAAAAGTCCAAGAAGTAAATCATTTGTTGTTCTTACAGCTATTGGAACGGAGTCTGCAACTAGAAAAGCAAAGATAGCTTCATGTGTTCCATCTAATATACCACAATAAACATCTTTTTTGTCATAATGCTTCAGTTTCAAACCTGGAAATCTCTCCAATAAAGGTCTTAAAATGGTCTGATGTTTGCTTTTATCGAAGTAAGAAACAAGAGTAATTCGTTGAGCTTTAGTATATTGCATCATTTCTTTTATTATTTCTTCGTCAACTTCAGGTGTTACCATTAATAGCTCATATTTTGATCTCATAGCAATATCAGTTATACTTGCTTTAATAGCTTCTTCACCAACGATAATGGAAGTATTATGTTGTCCTTCAAATGAATAGGATGAAGATGCTTTTTCTATTTGTTTTAATTCATCTTCTCTTGTATTAATAACCTGATAAAATGTCATGGCTTTTTCTAATAGAGATTCTATTTGAGTTGTAATAATTTCATCAACATCTTTGATAACAGCTGCTACTTGAGAAACTAGAGTATTGACTTGAATTTCCTCACCTTCGGTAACTTGTTGAACGATCTGATCTTTCTGTTCCTCTTTGTAATCTTTCAGATGTTGTTTTTTACCTGTCAAATCTTGAGAGAATTCCTCTTGTTTGTTTATTACTCTTTCCTTAAATTGATCCACAGATAGTTGTATTTTCTCTTTTAATTCTAAAGCTATTCTCTCCGAATCTTGTTTGGATTTGCTCAATTCCTTTATTACATCACTTTGTAGTTTTTGTATCACTTGAGATTGGTCAACAAAATATGTTTGTATTTCCTTCTGTACTTCGTCTTTTGTAGTTGTAATTTTCTCATCAGTGGTTTGCTTTAATTGTTCAGATACTTCAGAACATGAATCATAAGCAGAAGTTGCATACTTCTCTGTTTCATTTTGAAGCAATTCTAACAAATCACTAGGTAACAAATCAATTTTCTCAATTGTTACATCAGTAAGCTGATTCTTCTTAGTTCGTATCGTTGTTTCACCACTAATTTGAAAATGCTCTAGTTTTGATCGAATATCATCTCTGACTGAATTAAGAGCAAGAACATGCTGATCTATTAGTTGGAGACCACTTTCATTCAAGTCATTTGCTAGATTTCTAACAGTATCTCTTGCATCAGTTAAGGGTGATTCAATCTGCTTCCTTGCTTTACCTAATTTCAAAACAGCGGATGTTTCAATACTATTTAGTGCTTCTGCAATTTTCGAGGACAAGAAATTCGTCTGTCTGTCTATTTGCTCTACACTTCTTCTAAGCTCTTGAGTTTGTTTAATTTGGTTTGTAAAGATATTATTTACTTCTTTAGATAGTTCATCTACAATTCCCTTCGATTCATTAGTCCATGCAGAATATGCTTCTTGCCACACCTCATTGTAGCTATCAGAAAATGATTCTTGTATCTCTGTTACTTTACCAATCAGCTCTTTAAGCTCATTATCTAGTTCAGGTGCAAGTTTTTCAAGAAATTCTTTATGATTTTCAGTATGTGCATCAAGACCGTTATTTATGGTTTGTTTAAGATTTTCAAAAGTTTGTTTTGTTTTTTCACCAATTGAGTTGATTAATTGATCACTTTGTTGCTTTGCAGTATGATGAAATTGATTAACAAAAGCATTAAGTTCACCAACGTATGTTTCTAGTTGAGTTGAGAAAACAAGTGGTTGATCCATTATTTGACTCAAATAACCCTCAATGTTAGATTTAGATCCTTCGATAAAACTAATTGCTGCTTCCTCTGTTTCTTCACTATGTTCAATATATTTCTGATAGAGAGCATCAACAACTTGCTTTATTAGACCACTAACAACATGAATATCAAAAACATGCCCCTCTCCAGTTAATTCAAGTGTCCCTCCAAACTTAGTCTTTTTTTCTTGGTATTCTTCTTTTGCCCCTTTAAGTGCGGTTATCACACCATCCAAGGAATAAAGAGCATCCTTTTCTACAACAATATATTCCTTGAGGAAAGGAAGTGCCCCGAAATATTCAGGAGTGCGACCTATTGTTTTTTTCAAGAAGCCTAATTCTTCTAGATTCTTAACTGATTGAATCAATGTAAGAGGATCCAATCCAGTGACTACTAGTAATTCTCCAATCGTAACTTTTCCTAAACCCAAAGTAGCTGCATACACCTTAATATCAGTTTCACTGAATCCTATACGCGCTAATAAGGGAGGAAGAATATCAATTTTTGACATTTATTTCATCCTTCTTTGAAATTATTATTGTGCAAGTAACTAGGTATTTGTTTCCTACATAAGTTTTATTGCAGTATAGAAATAAATTATATCACTTAAAAAGAATATACAAAAGGCAAAATATTCTAGATGGATTTAGACGTCTGTTACACCCTTCCTAGGGCATAGGATAAGTAGAAAACACCCATCACATCTTGGTTTCGGAGCTTTACAGATAGCTCTTCCATGAGAAATTAGTAAATGAGTTATTCTTCCCCATTTATCTTCTGGAATTATTTTCATTAGATCTTTCTCAATTTTAACTGGGTCTGTATAATCTGTAAAACCTAGCCGGAAGGAAATTCTTTTGACGTGAGTATCTACTGCAATGCCTTCGTGTATCGCATACCAATCATTTAGTAAAACATTAGCAGTTTTTCTTCCTATTCCTGGTAATTTTGTAAGTTCTGCAATAGAATTAGGTATTTGGGAACCATAATCTTGAACAAGTTCTGTTGACATTTCCTTGATGAACTTTGCTTTGTTTTTATATAAACCAACTTTAGCAATTGCAGTCTCTATTTCCTTTAAGGAAGCTTTCGCAAAAGAATTAGGATCTGGATACCTAGCAAAAAGATTTTCAGTTATTGAATTTACCTGTTTGTCTGTACTCTGAGCACTCAAGATTGCTGCAACCAATAATTGAAATGGAGTTGCATAGTGTGTTAAACCTCCTTTAAAATTTGGATAATGTTCCTCCAATAACTTTAGAATTTCCAGTTCGCGATTGTAAACAACTTCATTCATTGAAACAAATGAGTACTGATATATTTTATATTTTTTGAAAGATTGAATTCTGCAATGCCAATTGTTTTTGTAAATCACCTAGATTTTAAAAAATGTCAGAGAATGCATTATAAATCAAACACAAATTCTTTTTTCTTTCAAATAGATAATGAGTTTTACAATATTAAAACAGAAACCTATTGGGATGCAGAAGAATAAGCAGATAGAATTAACACAATGTATTTAAAGCAATAGAAACAATAGTTTCTATAGTGTTATTATTATTTAATTAGGGGAAAATAATGGCGGCCGGACAAAGAAAAATATTCAAAATCACTCTACTTGGTGATGGAGCTGTTGGTAAAACATCTTTGAGAAAAACCTATCTTGGTGAAGGGTTTAAAGATGGTTACTCTATGACCATTGGTGCAGATTTTGCAGTCAAACGCTTACGTATAGATGACCAAGATTTTGTAGCACAGATATGGGATCTTGCTGGACAACAAAGATTTTCAGCTGTTCGTGAAGTTTACTATAGAGGTACTTCAGGATGCTTGTTGGTTTTTGATATTTCCCGTCGTTCCAGTTTCGAAAATATACCTTCTTGGATTGCCGAGCTGCTTAAAAATAACAGCAATCGAGTTGTTCCCATTGTTCTTATCGGAAATAAATCAGATCTAAGAGCAACTGCAAAGGATCCAATTATGAGAGAACAATCAGAAGAATATGCTCGTTCACTTTCAAATTGGTCAGGTTTCTCTGTTCCTTATATTGAGACTTCTGCTAAGACTGGTGAAAATGTTGACGAAGCATTCAAAACATTGTTAAAAAATATTGTTTTATTCTACGAAAAACTTTATGCCCAACAATAATTTTCGCTTTTCTTTATTTATCATTCTCAATTTTTATATTCATTGTCTCTTCGTCAAATTCTGGATGAAGTGATATAGTTCCATCCTCATTTTCTTTTAGAATTTTCATTCTTTCAAGCTCTTGAATATATTTCTTTGTTTGAGATAACGATACCCCCAATACAAAGGACAGCTGTATTGGAGCGATTACTCCCATCCTTCTCAACAAATTGATGATATTGAATCGAGGATCTGTTGTTACCAATCTTTCTAATACATGTTTTTGATTTAGCCATTTTGTTTTTTCTTCATCGATTTGCTTAACTTTATCCTGGATTATTTTCTTTTCAGCTGCAATAGCAACAATCTGATCAGATAATTCATAAACCAGTGATTCCCTTTCATCTAATAGTAATTTAAGCATTTTCTCTCTCTCTGTACTAGAAGGTGGTGTCGTTTGGTCAGTTATACTCCCAGTTAATTCATCTTCAGATACTAAAGTATCATTTCGAGGAGTATATCTCTTATCTACATGGTTTGGAGACACAGAAAACATGCTTGATAGAAAATTGAACAACCTAAAAAATTCTGATTTCATTTCTGAAACAATTTGCTCAGAAGAATTTTCTAATAAATCACTGATGTACTCAATTGCAGGGTTTATTTCAAGAGGTTTTTTTCGTTTAGAGTTTTCAGATTCTTCTAGTCTTTTTCTTCTTCTTTTTGATTCCTTTGCAATCTGTACTTCTTCAGTAAGTTTTTCGATTTCGTTCTCTATTTCGACTAGCTCAGGTGCTTCTTCATATTCCTTCTCTTCACTCTGCTCCATTAGTATCACTATATCTTCGCAGTTGATTCTATCTTGAATCCTTCAGCTTCGGAAGGAGATATATCTAGATTTTCACTAATGTATGCTACGCCCATTAGTTTTGTTATAGCAAATGTATCTTTTATTCTGCTTCCCAAAGTATTTCTTGAAAAGTGGAAAATTCCTGTTGCAGCATTCATAATGATTCTCTCTGCAACCGGCTCCAAGACATCTTGGGGTAATAAAAAGAAATGCACTCCACCAAGTTCAGTGAATGACAAAATGGTACTTCTTAGAAAATTAATCAATGAGTTGGAATCTTCATCCAATCTATCTTCTTTCATCCATAATAAATCATCAAATACACTAAAACAGTTTTTATTTTGATTTTCTTTTACATGAAGCATCCTATCAATAACTCTTTTTACATATGTTTTGCGTTTCACTTCAATCTTACCTAACTTCAGTGTAGATGTCATTGCTGAACTTGACAAATCAAACATATTTTCAAAAAACCAATTTTTGCCTTCGTAGGGGTTAACATCCCATTCATATGCTTTAAATGAGTTTATAACATGATTGTATGGCCTACTACTATGTACATAAAAAATTGTATTTTCCTCTTTCTTTTGAGCCCAATTCAATAGGATTCTTTGAACGAAAAGCGTAGGAATTACAGTCCCTGAAGGATAGCTAACAAGAATTAGTGAACCTTTAGGAATACCACGACGAGTAGACATTTCCATTCCAAGTTTATGATCTAATGATCTAATTCCAGTAAGAATTAATTCTCCTCTCGCGTCAACTGCAATCTTTTTTTTTCCAACCCTTTCTATTCCTTCCTTTGTAGAATCTAGATCCATTGACAATCCTCGGGTAACATTAAGATTAGAATTGCTCTAATTCGCGTAAAGCTAGCTCCAAATCTGATATAAATTCATCTTGAACTTTCTTTTCTTCTACTACTACAGGTTCAACTTGAGCAGGTGTAGGTTGTACTTCTGGAGCAGGTACAGGTTTTGCTTCAACATCTAATATATTCCTTATTTTCTCAGCAGCCATTTTCATGGTTCGTCTAACCATACCAAGAGCTACTCCAGTATCAGTAATTAGACATAACACTGTACTCCCGCAACTAGCAACAAGAATTAATCCATCTTCAAATTCTGAAATAATAATATCTAATACACTTAATCCTACATTTTGACCTTGCTGTTCACTAGCTAAATATACTGCACTAGCAATAGCTCCTAAAGCTTCTGTCTCGAATTCATCAAAAGCGAATCGAGAGGAATAAGCCAGTGTTAATCCTGTTTTATCCGCTAATATTACATGATTGATATTAGCATCACTTGTTATAATTTCATGTAGAATTGCATTTATCTGGTCAGCACCATACAAGTAAATCACCAAGAGTTATTTGAAATCTCTTTATGTCTTATTTGTGCTTACAATATATAAAGATTTCAAAAGTTGTAGCCATGATGGTTTTTCTCAAGGAACTTTTTTAAGCACCTCATATAATATAAAATTATGTCCAAAATCACATTTCCTGTTATAATTCTTAACTATAAAAACTATCTAGAAACCATAGGTGAGAGTGGTTTGAAGCTCTCTAGAATCGCAGAAGACATTGCTAAGGAGGTTGGAGTAGAAATTGCAGTGTGTCCGCAAACTGTTGATATAAGACAGATTTCACAATCTGTTGACATTCCTGTTTTAGCACAACATGTGGATTTCAATGAACCTGGAAGTTTCACTGGTAACAATCTTATGGAAGCTCTAAAAGAAAATGGAGCAGCAGGATCATTAGTAAATCACTCAGAACACAGAATAACTCTAGCCAACATAGAACGGATCGTTACAAAAGCAAAAGAATTTAATTTCTTTATTTGTGTATGTTCAAATAATTTGCAAACAAGTAAAGCTGTTTCTGCTTTAGCTCCAATTGCTTGTGCAATGGAACCACCAGAGCTTATTGGAAGTGGTGTTTCTGTAACTACTAAACCTGATTTAGTGAAAGAAACCATAAAAGCTATTCAAGAAATAAACACATTAGTTCAACCTTTAGTTGGCGCAGGAGTGTCAACTGCTCAAGATGTTTCAGAAGCTCTTAAATTAGGAGCGAAAGGAGTATTACTAGCTTCAGGTTTTGTGAAAGCAAAAGATCCTAAAGAAGTACTGAACAAAATGGCAAATGCGATGATAGAAAACTAGCAATAGAAGAATAGTTGAAAAAAATAATTAATCAATTTCATTAATCATTTCTTTTCCACATTAATTTTTCTCCTTGTTTGATATTCATCAATATTCCAGCTTCTTCCATTTGTTGTAATGATTTCTGAAATAATTCTTTGGATAAAGGAGGATTTCCTTGCTTTAATGCTGCAAACTGGCAGGATGCAAAAATAGCATCTTCAAACATAAATTTCGATGAACCAAAGGATTCAAGTATTAAATCTTGATTGGGGATATCTGTAGCTTTTGGAACTGTTTTCGGAGCTTCTTCAACATCATCTTTAGCAGCTTTCTTAGTTGCTACTGCTTTTTGAATTGGTTTAGCTTCCTTACTAATTTCTGAAACTATTAAATCAACAATTAAATTACTCAAATTTTTTCCGTCTGTTTTTTCTCCAAAGCCATATAATTCCGCTAACCATTGCGATGCGTGAGCTATGTATGATTCAACAGATTCGAAAGATTTCTCTTTAACTAGCTTTGTTATATATTCATACAAACCTTCTGGAATATTTATTTCAAGTGATTTCATGTATTTGTCCTCAGTTGTGCTATGTGAATTATGTGTTGAAAATAGTATTGGTACGAGTTTAAATGTTTTTTCTTGAATGCTATTGCCTTTTATCAAGAAGGTTGTTAATGGCGTCCTTCGTTTTTTTCTATCCTGTGTGTGAAGAGCACATCTAAGCCGTCTCAACCAGTCATTCGCCAATATAATAATGATATGGCGAAGTTAAATATTTCGATTCAAAATCAAAAGCTAATTAGAGGTTTTTCTTCCTCGTTTGTAAATTGTAAAACCACATTTACCACAAGTCTGACGGTCAGGATGTTCAGCCATATAAACAGAATCACCACAGCGTTCACATATTTTCTTCTTTCTTGTTACTTTATCTCCTTCAACTTTGTACCTTTTATGTGTTGAACTCATTTTTTACCACCTAATTACTCTACTTGTTTTTCTCCGGTGATTCCGGATCGTTTCAAAAGATATTCTTTCTCTACGATTTTAGCTCTTTCAGAGCTTTCATAAACGTGAACAAGTGCTTGGCTACGCCCGACACCATATTTAGCTTGCATTTTTATGAGAACAACTTGATCTCTTTCTCTGTTCATTTGAGCAGCTATCTTAGATAAGAATGAGTCTCTAGTTGGAACAGCTTGACCAAGATGCTCAATTGTCGCTTCAACTTCTATCCGTTCCAATAATTTGTTCTCTGTTTTCTTGACAATTTCAATTTTCATCAATCTTCACCATTTTTTGCATTAAATTCTGTATTTTCTGCTTTATTGTTTCATTAACGGTTACTACTACTAATCCTTCATTTGGTTGTCCATATAAGACTTTTGAATTGAGAGGAGCCTCATAAATGACTGGTAGGACGAGTAAATCTTCTTCCCCATTTATTCTAATAATAATTTTGATATCACATATTTTCAATGCTTTCTTAATTTCACACCAAGCTTCGGATGTTATAGTTCCAGCAGGATTTTCTGCTTCTATAATTTTGAAATTACTGATATCAAAAAGAGGAATTCTTTTTCTCTGAACATGTTCATCAATTACTGCAAGATCAGGTATTAATTTATTGTTAAGTAGCACTTGTGTGGTAACATCTCCAACTGAGATAATTTTAACTATCGAATCGTCTTCAGCTAGAATAGAGATAATTTGTTTAATTTCCCTCTCTGTTTCATATAACTGACCCAAGGATTGCTTAAAATAATTTCTTTGATTCTCAGGTAAAACATAACTGCCTAATTCAATAAAATCCACGAGTTTCACCGAACTCGAAGTGCATAATGTCCTTTTTTAGTAATTTTCATTTGTTTAGCGACATCACTATCTTCTGGATTTAAGATAAAAACTTCACCAGTATACTCTGAAGAGAGATCTTGTGTTTTGCAATTTGGACAAACGCTTGCAGTTTTTTCTGTTATTATATGGCAAACACGACAAGCTTTGGACATCTATGAAGCCTCCTTTTTAGTAGAACCCTTACTCTTCAGTTCTTTCTTCCATTCATCAATCCATTCGTTAGCTCCAAGAGAACTTTGTCTCATACTTAGACCTACACGAATCGCTGATTTTCCAATACTCACAGCTATTACTCTAGCTCTTACACGAGTATTTACAAGTAAGTCGCGTTTTGATTTATCTCCACGAAGCACTGCATTTTTTGGGATATAACGAAAATAATCATCTGCTATTTGGGATACATGGCAAAGCGCATCGATTGTTCCAATTCTGACAAAAGCTCCAAAATCTACACATTCAACAACTTCCCCTGAAACCACTTCACCAATTTCTGGGAGATAGCAAAGTAATCCAAAATCAGTTTCATAGTAAGCTCCTCCGTCTCCAGAAATCAACTTACCTTGATAGATTTCATCTATTCCCGTAACAGCAACTATAAAACCTAAATCAGAATCAATTTTTCCTTCAAAGCTATCTCTAGCTATTTCAGCAAGAACATGAGATAGGTCTTCATCAAATCTGTTTGGTGGAACTCTCAATGTATCTCGAACATTTACGCTGTAATACACGATAAAATCATCTCTTTTCTTCTACATTGCTGGTTCTGTCCAATTATTTTTAAACATACTTATAGCAAATATATTTCTTCAAATAATTAATATTAAGCTCTTTTGAAAACTAATATTCATTAAATGCTTAACAATTTTAGAATAATCAGAATAACATTATAACAAACTAAACACAAAGTTTTTGATATACTTCTTCTGCTGAAAATACAGTCTTAATATGTAAACTATCAGAATTACTGAATAAGCCAAATCAGAATGTGGTTCACTATTAAATAACGAGGAATAATTAATGAGTAAACAAGATTCCCCTGCAAAAGAAGAAAAAGCAACTTCTAAACCAGTAAGCAAGGAAAAAAAAGAAGACACAACAATACAACAACCTGTTGTCAATATTGGAACTATAGGTCATGTTGACAATGGTAAATCAACCTTGGTTCAAGCATTAACTGGAAAATTCCCTGATGACCATTCTGAGGAACTAAAGAGAGGAATTTCAATTAGATTAGGCTATGCTGATACTGAGTTTAGAAAATGTCCAAAATGTCCTGATCCTGATGCTTATACAATTGAAAAGAAATGTCCTAAATGTGGAACTCCTTCTAAATTTTTACGAAGAGTATCTTTTGTAGATTGTCCAGGACATGAAGTTCTGATGGCTACATTACTATCAGGTGCTACTCTAATGAATGGTGCTATTTTACTAATTGCTGCAAATTCAAGATGTCCCCAACCTCAAACAAGAGAGCATCTTGCAGCCATGGAAATCTTACAAATTCCTAATATTATTGTTGCTCAGAATAAAATTGAACTCGTTTCGGAAGAAGAAGCTAAAAGAAATTATTCAGAAATTCAAGAATTTATTAAAGGAACTATTGCAGAAAAAGCACCAATAATTCCAATTAGTGCGATGCATAAGGCAAATCTTGACGTTCTTATTTGTGAAATCGAAAAAAACATACCAACACCAGAATTAGATATAGATAGCCCTTTGGAAATGTATGTTGCAAGATCTTTTGACATTAATAGACCTGGAACAAAACCTGCTAAGCTTAAAGGTGGTGCATTAGGTGGTACCATCATTCGAGGGCAAATAAAAGTAGATGATGAGATAGAAATAGTACCGGGAATCACAGTAAAAAAAGGTAATAAAAACGTGTATGTACCAATAAAAACCAAAGTTGTAAGTATTTCAATAGGAGAACAAGGACTTGTTAAAAGTGCTCATTCAGGAGGATTAGTTGCGATAGGGACAGAGCTGGATCCTTCTTTTGTCAAAGCAGATAAGATGGCAGGAAATATAATAACAACTCCAGACCATGCTCCTCCAATTCGTTCAAATTTATCTCTTTCAGTCCGTCTTATGGAATTTGTTGTTGGATCTGAGGAAATAACAGAAGTCCAACCATTAGCTCAAGGAGAAACACTTATGCTTAATGTTGGAACAGCTAAAACAGCTGGGGTCATAACAGAAATTAAAGGAAAGGAGGCCAAAATTAAACTAAGTAGAGAAGTAGCAGCCCAACAAAATAGTAGAATTGCGATATCTCGAAGAATCTCTGGTCGATTTCGTTTAATTGGTGTTGGTGAAATTTTAGGTTAATATTTGGTGAAAATTGCATGTTGGTAATACTTGATTCTAGCATGTTGATGTTACCTCTTGAAAAAAAAATCAACATAACTTTAGAACTAGAAAGAATTATCTCTTCTTCTTTTAGTATAGTCATTCCTCGCATAGTTCTAGTTGAATTGAAAAAACTTGAAGAGAAGGGAAAAACCTCTCTTAAGCAAAAAGCGATATTTGCACAGCAATTAGCAAATAGTTTTGAAATACTTGATTCAGAAGTTGAAGGAAATACAGATTTAGAACTTGAAAGGTTAGCAGTAAAGCATAGTGCTGTTGTGGCAACAAATGATGCCGAACTCCGATTGAAATTACTGAACAAAGGTTTAGCTGTTATTGCTCTGAGGGGAGATAATCGTCTAGAGTTCTTTGGTCAAGAGGAAATATAATTTCCCCAGGTTTAGTAAGAAATTGAAAGTAGTTAGAAGCAAAAATCTTATTTATTTAATTTAACCACTTACTTAAAATCAACTCTTAGGTTTCAATTGAGTTACAAATCAAAGAATGAGGTAATCAGAATGGAGATTAAAAAATTATTTCCTGAATTGGAAGAAATAAAAGATGAAGAATTAAGTAATAAAGTATTCAAATCACTTGAAAAAGCTATTAAATTAGGGGGATGGGAAGAGAAAGATCTTCAGTTTATCCCTGCTACGCTATTAATACCACAACTAATATCCCAAGATTTAACTCCAAAAATAACATTAATTGATCACATACGAGCAGTAACACAGCTTTGTATCACTACATATGAAACGTATGAGACTTTGGGATTGGGAGATAAATTGAATAGAGATGAATTAATAGCAGGAGCATTGCTTCATGATGTTGGCAAATTCATAGAATATGAAAAAGATACATCTGGTAAAATTATTCAGACAATTGAAGGAAAAAGAATACGACACCCAGCCATGGGATTGGAGATAGTATTTGAATTCAATCTTCCATTAATTGTCCGACAAGCAATTGTTTTCCATAGCAAAGAGGGAGATCAAATAAATAGATTTCCAGAAGTCGATATAATTCATCGTGTTGATTTCCTTTGTTTTTCTCCAATAAAGAAAATCTTTGAATAGGGATTTAGAAAGTAAAGAAAAGGTGTATCTAAATGAAGAAGTATAAAATTGCGGTTTTACCTGGCGATGGTGTAGGCAAGGATGTAACTGAAGCATCTATGAAGGTTCTTGATGCTGTTGGCTTTAGTGAAAAAGCTGAATATACATATGGAGATATTGGATGGGAGTTTTGGTGTAAAGAAGGCAATCCTTTGCCCGATAGAACAATCGAATTATTGAAAAATTCTGATTGCTCCCTTTTCTCAGCAATTACATCCAAACCAAAAGAAGAAGCAGCAAAAGAATTAATTCCAGAATTGCAAGACAAGGGATTGGTTTATTTCAGCCCAATAGTGAGATTAAGACAATTATTTGATTTATATGTAAATTTACGTCCTTGTAAAGCATACCCAGGCAATCCTCTTAATTATAGAGATGATATTGATTTAGTTGTATTCCGTGAGAACACTGAAGGGCTCTATGTTGGAATAGAGTGGCACCCTGTACCAGAACAGGTGATGAACACATTTGTTGAAAATCACCCAAAAGCTAGAAGATTTGCAGATACCAATCTTGAAGATATTGCAATATCCACAAGAATTTTCACTAGGAACGGTGTTCAGAGAATTTTGAAAGCGAGTATGGATTATGCCAAAAAATTTGATTATCCTACTGTTACTGTTGTGGAAAAACCAAATGTTATTAGAGAAACAAGTGGTTTAATGATCAGAGAAGCTCGAAAACTTGTCAAAGAGTATGAAAACCTAGAACTATGGGAAACAAACATTGATGCTATGGCCATGTGGCTAGTTAAGAATCCACAAAACTATGGAGTTCTAGTAGCTTCAAACATGTTTGGAGATATTGTTTCTGATTTAGCAGCACAACTAATAGGAGGTCTTGGATTCGCTTGTTCTGGTAATATAGGGGAGAATTTTGCAGTTTTCGAACCAACACATGGATCTGCTCCAAAATATATAGGTATGAATAAAGTTAATCCAATCGCCCAAATTCTCGCAGCAAAAATGATGCTGGATTGGCTTGGAGAAAAAGAAATGGCTAATAAAATTGATAAAGCAGTTGCAAATGTTATATCAGAGGGCATATACAGAACCTATGATATGGGTGGAAATACTACAACTACTGGAATGGCTGATGCAGTTTGTGAAAAAATCAAAGAAATTAATTAGATATAATTCGTTTTTTTCTTTATTTAATTTTATTCTTTATTTTCTTCTAATTTACAAAATTTAAATAATGGAAATTGTTTGTTGTAAACTCATAGAGATATCCTTATTACCATCTTTTTAATTGAAGAAAATGTAAGAAATGACAGGTTTCACTCTAGTTGAAAAGATTGTTAAATCACATTCTGATGTATCTGATGAGGAGATTTATCCAGGTAATATTTTGTGGATAGATTTAGACTTAGTTACAGCTAGAGATTATGCAGGACCACAAGTAATAGATTTATTTCAAAAGAACTATCCTGGTTCTGAAACTTTTGACAATGACAAAATAATCTTTACTCCTGATTGTTATCCTTATGGCAATGACCCAAAACATGCTATAGACCAAGAGAAAATCCGAGTATTTGCCAAAGAACACAAAATTAGAGTTACAGATTTAGGATCTGGTATAGGTTCTCACTTACTGTTTCGCAGAGGATATGCAAAACCAGGGGATATAGCTTTTGGAGCTGATAGTCATTACAACATCTTAGGAGCATTAGGGATTTTAGGTCAAGGGGCAGGAGATGTCATGCTTGCATTTTCAATTAAAACAGGTAAGTCTTGGATCAAAATCCCGGAGACCATAAAAGTAGTAATTAAAGGAGATTATAAATGGCCTACTACTTCAAAAGATTTGGCGCTTTATGTTCTCAAACTGCTGCACGAATATGGAATCACAGGAAAAGCTGTTGAGTTTTATGGACCTATAATTTCTAAGCTAAGTATTGAAGATAGAGTTACATTGTGCTCCTTGATAACTGAAGCATCAGGTGTTATTGGTTTCGTTCCCCCCAATGACATTACTGCAGAATATTATAAACAGTTTAATCTTGAAACCAAAACAATTGTAGCAGATGAAAATGCAAACTATGCCGATGAGCTTGAAATAGATATACAAGATTTAGGATTATATGTTGCCTGTCCTCCACATCCACATAATGTAAAACCGATTGAAGAAGTACTGGGAACTGAGATTGATTCGATTGTAATTGGTTCTTGCACTAATGGCACTGCAACAGATATAAAACAAGCAGCTGAAGTATTGAAAAATAACAAAACACATGAAAATTTGCGTCTTGGCATAGTACCAGCTACTAGGGAGGATTTCGTTGAACTAAACTTAGATGGTACAATGGCAACAATTCTAGAAGCAGGAGGGAATTTCTTTGGAGCTGGTTGTTCTACATGTGCTAGAGGTCAATATGGATTGACTGGAGGAAAAACAACTGTCACTATGACAACGGGTAATCGTAATACTCAAGGTAAGATTGGTCCAGGAGATGTTTATTTAGCAAGTCCTATCGTAGCGGCAGCTACTGCAATCAAGGGAAAAATTGCTATCCCTGAAAAAAAAGGTGATTAAATGTCTGTAGAAAAAATAAGTGGTGGAGTTACATTAGTTAGGGTTGACGATATCGATACAGATCAGATCTTTCATCAATCACTATTAACTATTCATGACCCTGAAGAGATTAAACCACACATTTTTGGTAATTTGCTGGGATATGAAAACTTCAGAAAAGAGAATCATGAAAATAAGATAATGGTTGTTGGTAAGAATTTTGGAAAAGGTTCAACTAGACAACAAGCAGTAACTGGATTTATTGCTTATAAGATATTAGCTATTATTGGTGAATCCTTTGGACCGATTTATTATAGTAACGCGGTGAATTCAGGGTTGTTACTTATAGAAGCTCCAGGAATTTCTGAATTCGCAATAAGTGATCAAGATACATTAGAAGTTGATTTTGTGACATCCACAATTACAAACACAAATACTGGTGACAGCTTAAGATGCAAACCTATTCCTAAGCCTGTTCTAGACATTATTAGCGCAGGTGGATTGCTAGAATTAGGTAAAAAGAGCAAATAATCTCTGAGGTTTTAGAAATGAAAGGAAAAACTTTTTCTGAAAAGCTATTTTCAATGAAATCAGGACAGGAGGCTAAGGCTGGTGATATTGTTTATTCAGAACCAGATCTTATCTTATCACATGATAATTCTGCTTCTATAGAAAAAACATTTCAAAAAATGGGTGGAACTCAGATTAAGCATCCAGATCGGTTAATTATTGTGTTGGACCATGATTCTCCTCCTACTAGTGTAAAAATCGCAAATGATCATCAAAGCATAAGAGAGCTGGTGAAAAAGCAAAAAATTAACAATTTTTATGATGAAGGGAGAGGAATCTGTCATCAATTGATGTCAAACCATGCATTACCAAATATGCTAATTGTAGGGTCTGATTCTCACACTTGTACTAGTGGAGCATTTTCAGCTTTTGCTGCAGGCATAGATAGAACAGAAACTGCAGGATTGTGGTTAACAGGAAAAACTTGGTTTAGAGTACCAGAAACCATAAAGATAGAAATATCTGGAAAATTACCACCTGGAGTTTATGCTAAAGATCTTGCTCTATACATAATGAATGTAATAGGTGCAGCTGGAGCGACATACATGGCTATTGAGTTTAATGGGGAAGGAGTTGAAACTCTCAGTATCTCTGAACGTATGACGCTTACAAATTTAGCATCTGAAATGGGAGCTAAAACAGCAATATTCCCACCAGATGATGTTTTAATCAAATGGTTGAAAGAAAAACATGATCAAACTGAAATATTTCCAGAGGGAGGTTTGATTTGGTCTGACAAAGATGCAAAGTATAGTCAAGAATTCAAAATCAAATTGGATGATCTAGAACCTCTTGTTGCTATTCCACATCAAGTAGATAATACAAATATAGTAAAAGACATTGGAGAAGTATTTATTCAGCAAGCTTTTCTTGGTACTTGTACAAATGCACGTTTAGATGATTTAACTATTGCAGCAGCAATAGTGAAAGGAAGAAAAGTAAAATCAGGTGTACAATTTTTAGTAGCACCAGCATCCCATGAAATCTATCTAAAAGCAATGGAAGAGGGGACCATTCAAATTCTTGTCGAAGCTGGAGCAACGATCCTCTCATGTAGTTGTGGTCCTTGTCTTGGAAAAGGACAAGGGATACCAGCTGACGGATGGAATGTTATATCTACTGCAAATAGGAATTTTCTAGGAAGAATGGGAAATAAAAATTCTTCAATATTTTTGGCATCTCCAGCTACTGTTGCTGCCTCTGCAATTGCAGGGAAAATAGTTGACCCTAGAAAATATTTTTCATTAGAAATCGAATCAAAGGAGAAACAAATAAAGATTCAATCTCGAGTTGCTAAAGTAAAGGATATTGTAATTACTTCTGATGATGACAGATACAATCAAAATACTTGGAATTATAGTGATGTTGATGATTTTAATACTGATCTAATGTTCGCTGGAGGTTTAACATATGATATTAAATCATCCGATGGAGAAAAAATTGTACCCCATTTATTCAAAGGTCTAGATGAATCTTTTGCGTCTAGGATTAGAGAAGGGGACATAATAATTGGTGGAGAGAATTTCGGGTGTGGTTCATCAAGAGAACATCCTGCTGTAGGTTTATCATATGCTGGAATTAAAGCAGTTATTGTGAAATCAGTAGCTCGAATTTTCTATAGATCAGCGATAAACCAAGGTCTACCAATAATAGTCCATCCAGAATTTGTAGAAAATTTCAGAAGGGATTTTCCAATTACTGTTGACCTAGAAAAAGGAGAGATAGTAAATGGGGATCAAATCTATGCATTTCCAAAATTACCAAAAGAATTACTTGGTATCTTCAACGCTGGGGGGCTTATTAAATACTATCAAAAAGAGTATTCAAAATAAAAGGGATGAAAATGAAATTATATGAACACGAAGCTAAGCATATTTTTGAGAAATTTGGACTTATAATTCCAAAACAAATTGCAGTAATAGAAAATGAAAGCGATTTGAATCACATAACTATAGACTTCCCAGTAATGGTTAAAGCGATGGTGTTAATAGGCGGGAGAGGTAAAGCTGGAGGGATAAAAAAAACTAACAGTATTGATGAAACAAAGAAAGCAATTACAGAATTATTTGACTTGACTATTCATGGTTATCCAATTGAAAAAATATTGTTAGAAGAAGCAGTGGATGTTGAAAACGAAATATATTTATCTATTACAACAGATCCTGCAACGTTTGATATAGTTCTAGTTGCATCTGCAAGTGGGGGTGTGGATATTGAGGAAATCGCTCGAACAAAACCCGAAGAAATCTGGAAGAAAGCAATAACTGATAATCCAATATCTCTTCCTGAAGGTGTTGCAGAAGAAGCAGTTGGTTTTTTAGGAGAAAAGAACCCAAAATTGAAGACTGTTGAAACGAAATTAATCTCAACTATAACTATGCTTTATTCTGCTTTTCAAAATACTGAAGCGAAAATATGTGAAATAAACCCATTAATACACACTAGCGATAACAAAATTATTGCTGCAGATGCGAAGTTTGTAATCGATGATAATAGTTTGTATAGACAAACCTCTTTGCTGAAATCTATAGGTATCGATCCCAATAGTAAAAGACATGATGTTTCTGAACAAACTCCTTATGAAGAACAAGCATACAAAATTGGCTTTCCTTATCTTGATTTACTTGATAATCCTGAGAATTTTGTAAAAGACGAAGATAAGTTATATGTCGGTTTAGTTCCTGGGGGAGCTGGATATGGTATTTTTTCTATTGATGAAGTTGTTAATGTTGGAAATAGATATTTTGATGGTAAAGTTATACCCATAAATTTCATGGATAGTGGTGGAGGACCATCACTTAGTAAAGTTGCGGATATGTTTCACTTACTGATGGATCATCCTGCTACTGAATTGATTATAACAAGTAGATTTGGTGGTATTTCTAGCTGCGATATTTTCATCCAAGGTTTGATTATGTCGTTAAGAGATAGATTCATGAGAAAAAAGAGAATGATGCCTATTTTTGGTAGAATGGTTGGTACAGATCTTGCGGCAGCTCGGGCATTTTATGAAAAAGCAAAACGAGAAACTCCTAAACCATTGAAAGATTTACACATGGTGGTTGGAAATCAGAAAATAATGGCTGATGTAATTAAAGATGGAATAGAATATGGTTTCAAGAGGAAAGAGCAGAAGAAGAAGGGGGCTGAATAGATGGCTAGTTATAACTTAGATGCAGATCAAGGACTTCTGTACTACTTCATTAAACAGATTAGACAAGAGCTAGCAGATAAAATAAAAGAAACAAAGAAAATTGAAACTATGATTGTTGGTCTTGGAAGACAAGGAACTAGACACGCACAACTCATGATGGAATATGGAACTGATGTTACATGTGGAGTAGCTCCAGGAAGAGGAGGAACTAAGATTCATGAAATCATTCCAGTTTACGAAAGTGCTAATGAAGCAATAAAAAATCATCCGAATATTGCTATTGCAAGTATTTGGAAACATTATTCTTCTGCTAAAGATGCAACAATAGAAGTAATAAAAACAGACGTACCAATAGTTGTTTTAATTTCGGAATTCATTCCTTTACGAGATGTTAGAGACATTCTAGTTGAGGCTAGAAAGCACAAAACAATACTTTTTGGAGGAAATACACCTGGTATTATTTTTCCACCAGAAGGAATTAAAGTAGGAATGCTTCCAGACATTTTTCAAGCTCAAGATGTTAATAATGAAATTGGTCCAAAGGGTGTCACAATACTCTCAAGAAGTGGAGCAATTCTTTACCATTTATCTGATGCATTAGCTAGTGCAGGTATTGCACAAAATGGTGTGTTGGGAGTTGGAGGAGATGGAGCAATTGGATCTCGTTTTGTTGATTTAGTTTCCAGGATAATGGAGTATGAACATACAGACCTCGTTGTTATTGCTGGAGAAATTGGAGGTATGCAAGAAGAACTGCTTGCAAAAGATATCTTGTTACATCCAGAAAAGTACTCTAAGCCTTTGGTAGCACTTATTTCAGGTGCAAATGCTCCAGAAGGAAAAACCATGGGTCATGCTGGAGCAGTAATTGCACCAGGACAAAATTATGGTACATATTTATCAAAAATGGAATCTCTACAAGAAGCAGGTGTCACGGTAGTGAATCACCAAAGAGATTTAATTAAAGTGGTTAAAGAGAAATTGAATAAGTCATATTTTGCAATAGAAGATTACTACGAAAAAATGCGTAAAAAATGGGACGCTAGACCACCAGAAAAGACATGGGGAACACTGATAACAAATGTAATGCCTAACAATCTTATCATCCATGGATATCCACTGCAAAAAATTATTTCAAAAAAAGGATTACTTGAAACAGCTTATTTACTACAAAAAGGAGAGCTTCCAGAGAAGAAAGATTTACTTAAAATGGAAGAATTAGCACTGCAAGCTGTCAAGGAAGAATTTCCGAATAATAAAGCTGTTCCATATACTTCTGATGTTTCAAAAATGATAGGTTCATTTCTTTTACTCGACAAACATCTCTCTGATTTTGTTAAATTGGCTAAAAACGAAATCGAAATTGTAGCCTATGCACTAGGGCGAGTACTAAAATATCTATCACTTGTTTTTGATAATCATGAAAATTTAATAGACGGTCAAGAAGATAAGAAATCTTTTACAGAATTAATTTATTTGGGACTAGTAGGAGAAAAAACTCCAAACCCATTAAAAACTAAACTACTTGAAGCGATGATTACTGCCTGTGTTGATCATGGAACAACACCCCCTTCCGCTCAAGCAACTCGGATTCTAGCTTCAACAAGAGCTGATTATGGAGTAGCATTATCTGCAGGAATTCAAGCAATCACAGATGTTCATGGTGGAGCTGGACAAAAAGCAGCTGAATTCTTCTTATCAGTTGTACATAAAGCAAAAGAACAAGATGTTGATCTTGATGAAGCTACTTTCAGATTGATAAGTGACACAATTAAAACCGGTAAAAGAATTGAGGGATTAGGTCATCGAATTCATACACAAGATCCAAGAAGAGACGTTCTATGGCAACTTGCAGAAGAAGCAGGTTATGCAAAAGAGTGTGTTTTAGTTTCAAAAAGAATAAGTGATGTTTTCTTCAGAGTAAGAGGGATGAATTTACCTATCAATGTAGATGGTGTAATAGGAGCGATTACTGCAGATATGGAGATTGATCCAAAATTAGCAAAAGCAATTTTTGTTTTCGGAAGAGTTGCAGGTTTAACTGCCCACTATTATGAAGAAATCAATTCACAACCGCAAATGAGAAGAATTGCATTTGATAAGACGGTATACAAAGGACATTCTATTCGAGAAATAAAATAAGTTGAAAAGGATGAAAAACCTATCATTTGAAATTATAGGGGACACATTAATTATAAGAGATACTGCAGATGACGAAACTTTGAAGAATTTTGCAGAAGAAAAAATGAAAAAACATCCTTATTTAAAATCTGCAGTTTTGCAAACCTCAAAAATCCAAGGACAGAAACGTGTCAGAGGTTTGGATGTTATTGTAGGAAAACAGTCTTTTGAGACAACACATAAAGAACATGGATGTGTATATCGAATGAATCTATTACATGCTTTCTTTTCTCCAAGACTTAGTTTTGAACGTCAAAGAATCTCAGACTTAGTCAAAGAGAATGAAATTGTACTAAATTTCTTCTCGGGGGTGGGACCATTTAGTGTTGCGATTGCTTCAAAACAAAAGAAAAGTATTGTTCATAGTATTGAGATAAACGAAATCGCATATAGATATCTATGCCAAAATATTTTACTAAACAATTGTCAAAATAGAGTTTTTCCTTATCTTGGAGATGCTTTTGCAATAACTCAAAAAAGATTCATAAATAAGGTTAACAGAATTTTGCTTC
>Ga0255055_10000564_pt1 | contig 28614 bp, 24 predicted proteins | sample JV7_2_27_MG_FD_188633 | JGI IMG/M metagenome (GOLD analysis project Ga0255055, IMG submission 188633) | Seawater microbial communities from Jervis Inlet, British Columbia, Canada - JV7_2_27 | ecosystem: Environmental > Aquatic > Marine > Inlet | place: Canada: British Columbia | collected...
CTGCCGGAATCGGCCGCATCGGTGGTAGTGCCGTCGAGGCGATGGCCCGCCAGCCGGAAGCGGCCGGTCAGATCAACACGGCCATGATCATCACCGCGGCCCTGATCGAGGGAGCGACGCTCTTCGCCGTCGTGGTGACGCTGTTGGCGGTGTTCTAGGCCGAGCGGCTGTCCTTGTCGGAGCTCGGTGCGAGCTTGAGGCTCGCGGCGGGATCGGGCATCGAGGATCAGTCCGGCAATCTGAGGTAGCAAGACCATGATGCAAAAAGTCCTATTTGGAGTCGTGTTGTCGATCACGATGCTCGCCTCCGCGGCTGGCGCCGCGGAGGAAGGGAAGGGAAACCTGTTCGCGGGCGATATCGGCAACGTCGTCTGGACAGTGGTGATCTTCGTGCTGGTGATTGTCGTATTGGGCAAGTTCGCCTGGGGACCCCTGCTCAATGCTCTCCAGCAGCGTGAAGAGTTCATCCGCCGATCGCTGAAAGAGGCCAAGGACGATCGGGAGGCGGCCGAGACACGGCTGAGGGAGTACGAGGAGAAGCTCTCCAAAGGCCAGGCGGAGGCCGCCGAGATCGTCGACCAGGGGCGCCGTCAGTCGGAGAAGACCAAACAGCGCATCGAAGAGCAGACGCGGGAAGAGTCCGACAAGATGATCGAACGGGCCAAGCGAGAAATCGATCTCGCCAAGCAAACGGCGATCAAAGATCTTTATGCGACCAGTGCCGAGCTGGCCACCGAAATCGCGTCGAGAATACTCCAGCGGGAGATCAGTGCTCAGGATCACGAACGATTGATCAGTGAGTCGATCGAAGAGCTGGGCGATCTCGACAAGAACTGAGAGAGCGGTGAGAAGAGCAACCAAGCCCTCGGAGCAGGAGATCGCCGTCGCCGGCGTCTATGCGCGCGCCTTGCTGCCGTTGGCCGAGAGCCAGGGCCTTGCCGATCGAGTGGTGGAGGAGCTGGATTCGCTGCTCGCGGAAGCCGATCGGAATCCTGCCTTCGAGGACTTTCTGATCTCCCCACTGGTAGAGACCACCGAGCGCGGCAGGGTACTGGATAAGATCTTTCGCGGCCAGCTGACCGAGTTGCTTCTCGACACGTTGCAGGTGATGAACGAGAAGGGTCGTGCGGGGCTGCTGCGCGCGCTGGTGGAGGCCTACCATCAGGAGCTTGAAGAGCTCCGGGGTCAGATCCGAGTGAAAGTCGAAACGGCCGTGCCACTCAACGACGCCTCGCGCCGGCAATTGCAGCAGGCGGTCTCAGACTTCACCGGCAAGCAGGCAATGCTCGAGGAGAGCATCGACGAGGCGCTGATCGGCGGGGTGGTGCTCAATGTGGTCGATCGCAGGATCGACTCCAGCATTGCAAGCGAGCTGAACAAGCTCAACCACAAGCTTTTGGATCGTGCGTTGCAAGAGATCCACAGCGTTACAACTTACTCCGAGGATGTGACATGAAGTTCAAGGTAGATGAGATCTCGTCGGTGATCACCGAGGAGATTCGCAACTATCGCAGCGAAGTCGATCTCGCCGAGGTGGGCCGGGTGCTGGAGGTCGGTGACGGCATCGCCAGGGTGTACGGTCTCTCCAATGCCATGGCCGGGGAGCAGCTCGAATTCTCCAACGGGCAGTTCGGACAGGTCTTCAACCTCGAGGAAAGCTTCGTCGGTGTGGTCATCTTTGGTGAGTACTTCGACATCAAAGAAGGTGACGAGGTTCGCCGTACCGGGGAGCTCCTGAGTATCCCGTGTGGGGAGCAACTGGTCGGGCGCGTCGTCGACCCCCTGGGGCGAGCCTTGGATGGCAAGGGCGAGATCCAAACACCGCATCGACGGCCGCTGGAGTTCAAGGCTCCAGGGATCGCGGCACGGCAGCCGGTGAACGAACCCCTGCAGACGGGGTTGAAGGCAATCGACAGCATGATTCCCATCGGCCGCGGTCAGCGCGAGCTGATCATCGGCGACCGCCGCACCGGCAAGACCGCCATCGCACTGGACACCATCGTCAATCAGAAGGGCGGCGACATCGTCTGCATCTATGTGGCGGTCGGGCAGAAGGAATCCACGGTGGTGGGCGTGATGGAGAAGCTCATGGAAGAGGGTGCGATGGACTACACCATCGTCGTCTCGGCCTCCGCTGCCGACCCCGCACCGTTGCAGTACATCGCCCCTTATGCCGGTGCCGCCATGGCCGAGTACTTCATGTACCGGGAGGGACGGGCGACACTGGTGGTGTATGACGATTTAACCCGGCAGGCCCACGCCTATCGCCAGCTCTCATTGCTGCTGCGCCGTCCGCCGGGCCGTGAAGCGTACCCCGGCGACGTTTTCTATCTGCACTCGCGGCTGCTGGAACGGGCGGTCAAACTGCGTGACGAGTATGCGGTGGTGCCCAAGGACACACCAGAGGACTCGATCGATCGGTCGGCAGCCGTAAAGCACCCGGACGGACCCGACGCATCGGAGGAACACCGTCCGGACGAACTGCACGGCATCTACCACCGCCCCAAGGGTCTGAAACGGGCTCGAAACTGGCTCGAGTCGATGCCGGATAAAGACAAGTACCGTGTCCACAAGTTCAAGGACAGTGGTGGGTCGATGACCGCCCTGCCCTTTATCGAGACTCTGGAGGGCGAGGTCGCGGCCTATATCCCCACCAACGTCATCTCCATCACCGACGGGCAGATCTACCTGGAGCCCGATCTCTTCTTTGCCGGGGTGCGCCCGGCGGTCAATGTTGGGATCAGCGTCTCGCGTGTGGGCGGTAACGCTCAAGTCAAGGCGATGAAGCAGATCGCCGGTTCGCTGCGGCTCGATCTGGCTGCCTTTCGGGAGCTGGAGGCCTTCGCCCAGATCGGCACCGAGCTCGATGTCGCGACTCAGCGGCAGCTCGACCGTGGCTATCGGATGGTAGAGCTACTCAAGCAGCCACAGTACAGACCCTATCCGGTGGAGGAGCAGATCGTCAGCCTTTTCGCCGGTACCAAGGGTTTCATGGATACCGTGGCGGTCTCGGATGTGGCGCGATTCGAGTCGAGCATGCTGGAGCTCTTGCGTGAAAAGCACGGGGAGATCCTGCAAGAGATCCGCGATACGGGCCAGCTATCGGATGAGCTGGCCGAGAAGATCACCCAGGTCATCGAAGGGTTCAAAGGACAGTTCGCCTGATCTCGAGTCATGGCCAATCGTAGAGTCCTCGTCAAGCGCCGCAAGGCGGTCCGCAATATTCGCAAGATCACGCGGACCATGCAGCTCATCGCGACGGCGCGATTTCAGGCCGCCTACAATCGATCGGTGGCCAGCAAGCCGTTCACCGACAAGCTGGATCAGATGGTGCGCGATCTTGCCCGGGCGGCCAAAGGGCTCGATCACCCGCTGATGCAGCCGCCGGACGAGAATCTGCCGGTCGATCTGATGGTAATTACCAGCAACCGTGGACTGTGCGGTGCCTACAACGCCAATGTGTTGCGCACCGCCGGCGAGTACATCGAGGGGCTGAAGGAGCAGGACCAGGCCTATGACATCAGGGTCGTCGGCAAGAAAGGTGTGGCCTATCTCAGCTTTGTCGGCTATCCCGTGACGGAAGAGATCACCCATATCTCGGATACGCCTCGTTACGAAGACATCGAGCCCTTCGCCGACACCATGATGGATCGGTTCATCAAGGGAGAGATCAGCTCGGCACATGTGGCCCATATGAAGTTCATCTCGACGGGAAAGCAGATCCCGGTCGTGGAGCAGCTTCTGCCGTTGAGCGAGGAGACTGCGGCCGAAACGGCGGACGAAGTGCCCGAGACCGAGCTGCAATACGAGTTTTCACCCGAGCCCAGCGTATTGCTCGATGAGCTACTCCCGGCCACTGTGCGGGTCGGGCTCTACCAGCGCTTCACCGATGCAGTGGTCAGCGAACAGGTCGCGCGGATGGTGGCCATGAGGGCCGCCACCGATGCGGCCGAGGATGCCATCAAGCGACTCACCCAGCAGTACAACCGGGCCCGACAGACGGCTATCACCATGGAGCTTTTGGATATCGTGGGCGGCGCCAACGCGCTGGCCTAGCTTGCCTTCGGGCACACTCATGACTGCAAGGAATTAGCAAGATGGAGAACGGCAACTACGGACAGGTTACTCAGGTCATCGGCGCGACCCTCGACGCCCAGTTTCCCGAGGACAAGCTGCCCGAGATCAACAACGCATTGAAAGTCGACGTCGAGCGCACGGTTTTGGGCGAGACTCAAAAAGAGGTCCTGTGGTGCGAAGTGGCGCACCTTCTTGGAGGCGGTCGGGTGCGAGCGGTGGCTCTTGACTCCACCGACGGCGTTCAGCGGGGGACCCCGATTCTGGATACCGGCTCGCCGATCACCGTGCCAGTAGGAGAGAACACCCTGGGCCGGGTGTTCAACCTGATTGGCGAAACCATCGATGATCGCGGACCGATCGAGGTGCAGGAGCGGCGGTCGATTCATCGCGAGCCGCCGGCGCTGGCGGACCTCTCCACAAAAACCGAGATGTTCGAGACCGGCATCAAGGTGATGGACCTGCTCTGCCCACTGGTACGTGGTGGCAAGGCCGGCCTGTTTGGAGGTGCCGGTGTAGGCAAGACCGTGATCATTCAGGAGCTCATCGCTCGCCTGGCCCGTTTTCACAGCGGTTACTCCTGCTTTGCCGGTGTCGGCGAGCGAACCCGTGAGGGCAACGACCTGTGGCTCGAGATGCAGGAGGCCCAGATCGGTGATACCGGCAAGAGCGTGCTCGAGCAGACCGTCATGGTCTTCGGACAGATGAACGAGCCGCCGGGTGCCCGTCTGCGGGTCGCATTGTCGGCGCTCACCATGGCCGAGTATTTCCGGGATTCGACCGGCGCCGACACCCTGCTCTTCATCGACAACATCTTTCGCTTCTCACAGGCTGGTGCAGAGGTTTCGGCCCTGCTCGGTCGCATGCCCTCCGCCGTGGGTTATCAACCGACCTTGGGGACCGAGATGGGCGAGCTGCAAGAGAGGATCACGTCAACGAAGCAGGGAGCGGTGACCAGTATCCAAGCGATTTACGTGCCGGCCGACGACTACACCGATCCTGCCCCCGCTACCGCCTTTACTCACCTGGATTCGACGGTGAATCTGGAGCGTTCGATCTCCGAGAAGGGTATTTACCCTGCCGTAGATCCGCTGGCGTCGAGCAGTCGGATCGTGGCGCCCGAGCATCTGGGCGAGCGGCACTACAAGGTCGCGCGTCGGGTGCAGCAGATCCTGCAGCGCTATAAGGATCTCCAGGACATCATCGCCATCCTCGGGGTGGATGAGCTGTCGGAAGAGGATAAGCTGATCGTTCGCCGGGCCCGCAAGATCGAGCGCTTCCTGTCGCAGGCTTTCTACGTCGCCGAGCAATTCACCGGCTTTCCAGGTACCTACGTGTCGCGGGAAGACACCATTCGCTCCTTCGAAGAGCTCTGCGACGGCAAGTGGGATCACCTGCCCGACCAGGCCTTTATGTACGTGGGCACCATCGAGGATGCGGCCAAGCGGGCCGAGGAGATCGAGGCCGAGTAGTGGTGAAGTCCGCGACCTTCCAGTGTGCTGTCGTCACCCCCGAGCAGGCAGTGCTCGAGTGCGAGGCGAAGTTTGTCGCCCTCCCGGCCTGGGATGGCGAGATCGGCATTTTGCGAGATCGTGCACCGCTGCTGTGCAAATTGGGGATTGGGCCTCTGCGCGTCGAAACTCCGGACGAGCAACACGTTCTCTTTGTCGACGGTGGATTCGCTGAAATGGCCGAGAATCGATTGACGATTCTCACTCAAGCAACTCGGCGGCCGGACGAGCTCGATGCCACAGAGGTCGCAGCCGCACTCGAAACTGCCCGAGGTATGGAAGTAACCGACGACGAAACCTTCCAGGCCCGACAGAAAGCCCTCCGACGCGCCCGCGTGCAGCGGAAGATGGTTGGCAGAGCGTAGAGGTCTAGAGTCTCCCTCTCCCTCTCCCTCCCCGATCCGCGTCCCGCCAGGAGGAACTTCCAGGGATCCCTAGAGGGGACGACCCCGGTCTAGTGGTAAGTGAGAGGAGGCCGGGGTCTGCGCTCGCCTACGCCCCGGACGTGAAGTAGCCTGCCAAGTTCCTGCCCCTGGGCTTGCCGAGAGCCCCCTCAGCGGGATCCCTGGAAGTTCCTCCTGGCGGGCCGAGCGGAGCTACTTGAAAGTGGATGCGTGTTCAGCTGTTCGCAGGGTCCTTGCGGTGCTCTTCAAGGGGGCCTCTCGACGAGCACAGTGCAGGATCGTCGGAGGGCAAGGACCATCCGGTGCGTGGGAGAGCGGAGGCGAGTGCCTCCCCGTCGGAGCCTGAGTAGCGCGAGACGTTCCCCTGAAGAGCATCGCAAGGACCCTCACTGGCAGCTCTCCGAGTCAAGACCAGCGGAGCAAGGCCTGGAATTCCCCTGGTTTGGTGGACACCTGACTAAGCCCGATAATGGGCTGGGAGGTGTCGATGGGAACGACGCGCAGAAAGTTCAGTCGAGAGTTCAAGCTGGAAGCGGTGAGGATGGTCACTGAGGGCGGGTACAGCGCGCAGCAGGTGGCTCGGGATCTGGACATCCGTCCCGACATGCTGCGCCGGTGGCGTCGTCAGTTTGAGGGGGATCCGGAGCAGGCCTTTCCCGGTGTCGGGCAGCGCAAGGCTCGGGAGGAGGAGATGTGGCGCCTGCGCCGGGACCTCGAGCGGGTGACGATGGAGCGGGACATCTTGAGAAAAGCACTCGGCATCGTCTCGGGCCGCCAGCGATGAGGTTTGCCTTCATTCGCCGGCACACTGGGGAGTTTCCGCTCGACGTGATGTGTCGAGTTCTGGAGGTCTCTGCCAGTGGCTACTACGCCTGGCTCGCTCGCCCGGAGAGCCGGCGCAGCCGAGACGATCGCCGCCTGCTGACCGAGATCCGGGCGATTCATCGGCAGAGCCGTCGCAGGTATGGGAGTCCCCGGGTCCACCACGAGTTGCGCGGGCGTGGGGTTCGCTGTGGGCGGCACCGGGTGGCGCGCCTGATGCGCCAGGACGGTCTCGAGGGCACCTACCGGCGCAAGTTCCGGGTCACGACGGACTCCAAGCACCGGTGGCCGGTGGCGGCGAATCGACTCGCGCGGCGATTCGAGGTCTCGAGGCCCGATACGGTCTGGGCGGGAGATATCACCTACATTCGAACACGGGAAGGCTGGTTGTATCTGGCTGTGCTGCTGGATTTGTGTTCGCGCAGAGTCGTCGGTTGGGCGATGAGCTCGCGACTGACCCGGCGGCTGCCGCAGGCAGCCTTGGAGATGGCGATCGGCCGTCGCCGGCCTGTGGCGCCGATCCTCCACCATTCCGACCGGGGTAGCCAGTACGCTTCAAGGGACTACCGCCAGGCGCTCTCGGATGAGGGCTTTACCGTCAGCATGAGCCGGCGCGGCGACTGCTACGACAATGCCCCTGTCGAGAGCTTCTTTGCCAGCTTGAAGAAGGAGCTCGTGGCCGGAGAGGTGTTCTACAGCCGAGAGCAAGCCCGTCGTGAGATCGTGGATTACATCGAACGTTTCTACAACAGCTGGCGCCGTCATTCTGCCCTTGGGTATATCAGCCCAGCGGCGTTCGAGGAGAAAGTCGCATGAGCTCGGCGGCGCCCCAGGGTTTCCGTAGGACTGCCGAGCTGAGAAGATCCCTACTCGGACACTCTTCTCGAGATCCGGGCTTAACTACCTGTCCACCAAATCGGGGCAAGTCCGGCCCGTCAACGGAAGGAATTGGGGCAGTAAGGTATCCTGGAAGAACTTCACAACCCAATTGTTCCCCTGTGCTGTTGCCCTGCGGCCCTAACGCCCTATAGCCCTAAGGCCTTTCCCTTCCCATGCCCTCCGAATACGATCCAGTGCGCGGCGCGGTTGATGATCCGTTAGTCGAGGACGATCTCGAGCGGGTCAAGGACTACTTCGAGGCGGCAAGTCGACCCTATTTGAGTCAGCCATGGTCGTGGCTGGTGTGGGCGCTGATCCTGCCTGTGGCCGCGTTGGCAACGCCCAGGGTCCACAGCGGTACGGGCGGTGTCGGTGTTCTCCTGCTGTGGTCGATAGCCGTTATTTTGGGTGGGGTCTTCGAGGCCGTTCAAATCGGGCGGGCTCGACGCCGTGGGGGGCAATCGTCGTCTCTCGCCGGCTGGGTGTTGAGGGCGCAGGGCAACCTCTCGCTGATCGCGGTGCTTCTCTCCATCGTGCTGATCTGGCGCCATGAGGCGTGGCTTCTGCCCGGCCTTTGGCTCTTGTTGCTCGGGCACTCCCTCTTCAGTCTTGGCGGTCTGGCCTCGAGGGCCCTGCGCACCGGAGGCCTTCTCTACCAGTTGGGAGGACTGTTGGCCATCTGGCCGCACGGACAAGGCGGGGTGATCTTTGCTGCGGCGACGCTGGTCGCCAACCTCTGGATCGCCGTGTCTATTTGGCGGGCACGAGCCGCGAATGACTGATCCGGTCCGCGAGCGATTGGCCGGTGAACTTCACCAGGAGTAGCGGTAGACCCAGGGTCAGCACCGAGACGACGCCAGCGATCCATCGCAGGGCCGCCTGCGAGAAGCTCAACGACTGGTCATCGTCGCCGCGGACGACGATTCCGGCCTTGATCATGCCGGGCGTGCGGCCCCAGAAAGCCAAGGGGAACACGAGATAGAGAAACGAGAAGGGAAGCATAAACACGAGCAGCGGCACGAGGCCCGTCGGATCCAAGGCAACTCCCTGCCACCAGAGGCCCAATCGAATCACCGCCAGCACTGCCACGACTACCCCGAGGTCGACTGACGCCGCCAACAAGCGAGCCCTGATGGGCACCGTCGGACTCGGTGCGGGAGTCGGGGTCTCGATCTTGACTGCCCCTGGCTTCGCTGGGCTTGCGGGCTCCCCAAACAGGGGAAGGTGCTCGGACTTGGCCGGCAAAGCAGAGCGCGGCTGGGGTTTTGATTGCAGCGGCAGGTCGTCGAAAAGACCTGGCTCCTCTCCTGAACGGGACTGACGGCTCATATCACCGGAAGGGTTGGTACTTGACAAAGATTCGGTAGAGCATATCGGAAGGGCGCTGGACATAGGAGGTGGCGAATTCGACCATACGCTGCAGCTCCTCGTCGTCCGGTGACAGCTCCAGCGCTTCCTCGAACTTCTCCTGGGCGGCCCTGGGATCACCCCGCTGGAGGTCGCGTAGCCCGAGGTTGAAGTAGGAGTCGGCCATCAAACGGACAACGTCTCGGTTCTGGGGGTCGGCCTCGTGCATGCGCCACAGCTCTGGTAGGGCATACTCCCAGTCGCCCTGTTCGAAGAGCTCGCGCTCGCGGTGGAGTGCCTCCAGCATGTCGGTGGCTGCCGTTTGGATCTCCATGTCCTCGCCCTCGAGCTCGGCGATTTGTGCTGCCTCCTCCACCAGCGCCAACGCCAGGAGATTCTCACCCTGCTTGCCGGCAGTGACCGCCTGTTCCAAGAGCTCTTCACGGCGTGCCAGATCCGCCTCGGTCGGGCCGGCATTCAGCGACTCATCGGGCTGATCACCCACCTCCCACATGGCAATCAGTGATTGCGCCTCGGCATACTGGTCGTTGCCAGGAGGTAACCGTCGCAGTACGTTGATCGCCATCGCGGTGTTGCCGGCTTCGTGAAGCTCGCGGGCGCGCTCTACGGGGTCGATCTGCGGCTGGCCCGCAGTCTGCTGATCATCTGTCGAGGCCGGGAAGAAGCTGTCCCATTTGGAATAGACAAACCAGGCGGCGACGAGCACGATCACCAGGACTGCAGTGCCAATCAGTGTGAAAGAACGCTTGCGAGGTGCGGGCTTGGCGACCGCTTCTTCCTCGGGCCCAATGTATACATCATCGGGGATCGATGTCGGCGCGGCGGGTTGGTCGAAAGCCAGATCCGACGCTTCGTGAGTCTCGGTGATTTGGGCTTCGTCGGCAGCCGCCTCGGCGTCGACGTCCGGCGCCACTTCGGGCTGCTTGGCCTCGGCGGGAGCAAGGTCCCCCTTATCGAGCTTTTCGAGGTAGTCGCGAGCGCCCATATGGCTGGGCTGCAGCTCGAGTGTCTTCTGGAATGCCTCGCGGGCCTCATCTACCTTGCCTGATTCCAACATCGAGATGGCTTCGTGGAACGACTCCTCGATTTGCCGCTCGACCTCGGCCTTCAGCTTGCGCGCCAATTCGATCCGACGGCTGGTCTCGGCGTGATCGATATCGATCAGGAAGATCCGCGACCAGGCATCGATGGCGGACTGATATTGACCCGTGTCGAAGGCCTCCTGACCCTCGCCCAGTAGGGCGTTGATCCGTTGTTCACTCTCCGAATCGAGGCGAGCGGCAGGCTCTGCGTCCAATGACGGCACGACCTGTGGTTCCACCTGGACCGGCTCCTCAGCCGTGGCTTCCTCAGCCGAGACCTCGGGAGCTGGAGGCACCGGTTCATCCGGTTCTTGAGACTCTGATGCCCCGAGCGGTGGTGGTATCTCGACCGATGGCGGCACCTCGGTGGGGGGTGGGACCTCCATTGGTGCTGTCGTCTCGTCCGGTGCGGGTTCCACGACCAATGGCGGCACCTCGGTGGGGGGTGCGACCGGCGTGGCAGCATCCAGATCACCCTCGAGAATGGCAAGATCCGGGTGGCTGGTATCGAGCTCTCGGGCCTTCTCGAGGTGGGCCTGTGCACTGGTCAGATCGCCAAGGTCCTTGGCCGTACGGGCGGACTCGATGAAGTTCCTGACGTAGGGCTCGGCTTCGAATCGCGCGGTTGCCGTCTCGGCGAACTGACGTAATTCGGGGTTCTCGGCAATAAGATCCTGATGCTCTTGGGCAAGCTGTAAGAGCTCCTGATAGCTACGCTGCTCGAAGAGCAAGGCCATGCGGCCCGGAATGTCGGAGGCTGCAGCAGGAGGCGCCTCCGGAGGAGCCACCTCGGTCGCGACCGGCGCTTGCTCGACAATGGGCGGGACCTCGGTCACAACGGGTGCTGGCTCCACGGTGGGTGGAACCTCAGTCGCTACCGGGGCTTCTACCGCCCCGGGTGTAGCTTCCTGAGGCGCAGCCTCGACTTCTGCATCGACGATCTCGGCCAGGTCGGCCACTTCGATCGCGCCTTCGGTCTCGTTCAACCGCTGTTGCAGGTGACGAGCGGGCTCGAACAACGGGTCGAGCCGCAGGATGAAATCGCAGCCCAGAAGGGCCTCCTGACGATTGTCCTCCTGCGCCAGACTCAGGGTCTGCTGGAAGGTGTTCAGGATCCGCTCTTGGATTTGCGGGGACAGGCTGGTATTGCCGACGTACCTCATGCGCATATGGGGCCCAGAAGATGCCCCAAATCATTGACTGCGCGCATGCTAGCAAATAGACAAACGTGCATACAATGACGTACACAACACATGGTGCCGGGCATGCAAAGGAGATTGGAGGGGGACAGGATACGGGGTTCAATTATTTGAAGAAGGGGGACAGGATACTTTTTCGGCATGCAATGAACGTTCGAAGGTATCTTCGCCGAAAAAGTATCCTGTCCCCCTTCTTATGCAGTTATGCATGCCCGGCACCGATACGCTCGATACGCTCCAGGATCCGCCGCGGCAATCCCTCGAAGTTCCCCGACGACATGGTGACGATCACGTCACCGGGAGCCGCACTATCGACGACCGCAGCCAACAGGGCGTCAATATCGTGACTCGCGGTCGTGGGGGTCCCACCGTCAGCGACATCCGCGACCAGCCGTTCCAGGTCGAGTCTTTTGTCCGGACCCAGTCGAGCGGCGTGAAAGATGGGCGCCAGATGCACCCGGTCGGCGACACCCAGGGCGCTGACGTAGTCGTCGTAGAGAAAGCTCCGGCCGGCGGTCAGCGTGCGGGGCTCGAACACGGCTACGACTCGGCGACCCGGGTAGCGAGCCTGGAGAGCTCCGAGGGTCATGCCGACCGCTGTGGGGTGATGGGCGAAATCGTCGATCACCGTGATGTCATTGTGCGTTGCAAGCGTCTCGAGTCGGCGTTTGACGCCGGTAAAGCGAGCCAGCGCTGTGGTGATGGCGTCGGGAGCCAAGCCATCGTTGCGCGCTGCTGCCCACACCGCCAGGGCGTTGGCCACGTTGTGCTCGCCCACCAGAGAGAGATGAATCTCGAGTTGCTGGGCCTCGGCATCGTTGACTCGGAAACGACAGCCGTCTTCGTCAGTGACGATTGGGCCTTCGAGATGAAGATCGTTGGTCGGGTCGAGACCGTAGAACACCACTCGACAAGAGGCCCTCTCGGCGACTTGCCGGACCTCGGCACTGTCACCGCAAGCTACCAACAGTCCTGTCCTGGGCACCAGCTCTACCAGCTTTTCGTAGGCGCGAATCAAGGTTGCCGGGTCAGGGTAAAGGTCCGCGTGATCGTATTCGACACTCGTGAGAATCAGGGTCTCGGGTCGGTAATGGAGGAATTTCGGTCCCCGGTCGAAGTACGACGCGTTGTACTCATCCCCTTCGATGATGAAGCGAGGTCCGGTTCCGAGTTGAAAGCTGCGCCCCAGATTGATGGGAATGCCACCGATCAGGAATCCGGGATCGGTGTCGCAGTCGGTGTAGACCCACGAGGCGAGCGAGGTGGTGGTGGTCTTGCCGTGGGTGCCGGCGACGACTAACGGTTGGCGGTGCTGGAGAAAGAAATGGGAAAGCGCCTCGGGCATCGACATGCGATCGAGCGCCAGGCGTTCGTTCTCCACCGCTTCGGGGTTGTCCCGTGGCACGGCGTTGCCCACCACGACCAGATCGGGATGCGGTTCGAGGTGGCTGGGGTCGAAACCCACCATGGGGACGATGCCCGCATCCTCCAAGAGCGTGCTCATCGGTGGATAGAGAGGCCCGTCCGAACCCCGCACGCGATGACCCAACCCCTGAAGCAAGCAAGCGAGGGGTGCCATCCCGGTGCCGCCGATGGCAATCAGATGAATTCTGAGAGGTGTTTTGTCCACGGGAGTTTGGCTGTGAGCGGCCGGGAGTATAGCATTTGCCCTTGACACCTTTCGGCCACGCGTCGATAGTCGATCGAACAGTCAAGGGGTACAGAAGTTATGCAGCAACGAAGAGCTCGGACGATACTTTTAGTTTCTCTTTTGGTGGGGGTGGCTTTCTTTGCCGATCAGGCCGAGGGTAACCAGCCCAAGGCAGTCGCCGAGGAGATGATCAAGGACTTCCGCACTGTCAACAAGGGTAAGCGCCTTGTCCATGAATTCGTGATTCGCAACGACGGTGACGCCGTGCTGGAGATCACCGAGGTCAAACCGAGCTGCGGTTGTACCGTGGCCGAGTACCCTTCGTCCATTCCGCCCGGCGGCAGTGGCGTCATCAAGGCCGCGGTCGACACTCGTAATCTCAAAGGCGGGATCGCCAAGTCCGTGCGGGTGTACACCAGCGACCCTGAGAATCCGCAGATCAATCTCGTCATCAAGGCCAATGTCAAGTCGGCCGTGGAGGTGGATCCTGGCTACGCGCGGTTCATCGCGGTCTACGGTGAGCCCCAGAAGAACAGCGTCCAGACGATCTGGTCAGATGAGCTCCAGCGTCTTCGAATCACCAAAGTAGAGTCCCCTTACCCCTTTGTGGGAGTCTCCTATCGCCAGGTGCCGGAAGGGGAGGGAGACTCTGGGATCTCGGGTAACCAATGGCAAATCGAGGTCAAGCTCGACCAAGAGGCGCCCGTGGGCCCGATGGCCGATTTCATCGTCGTCACGACCAATCACCCCAAGCTCCAGACCCTGCGAATTCCCATCTCGGGATTTGTCCGTCCGGTGCTGTCGGTGACCCCGCGCATTGCCGACTTTGGGCGGCGTGAGCTGACCGAGCCTCAGACCGCCAGTCTGGAGATCCGCAATCTCAGCTCCCGAGCCGTGGACCTGGGCGAGGCCTCCACCAGTCTCGAGGGTTTGGAAGCGGCGGTGGAATCGGTGGAGTCGGGTCGTCTCTACAAAGTTCTGCTGACCCTGAGTCCGGGGATGCCCAAGGGAGCCTTTGAAGGCTTGGTGACCATCGATACCAACAGTGACCGCCAACCCACCATCGAGGTCAGCGTCAAGGGTGTCGTTCTCTAGCTCCTAGGGTTTTCCCCAGAGATCGCGTTCGTCTTTTGGCTGGGCCTGACGACGGCTGTCGCGGTCGCCCGCTGCTTCGACGTCTTCGAGGATCTGGCGCAACACTTCGTCCTGTGCTGCCGCGAGCTGGGGGATCGCACCGAGGGCCAGATCGATCAGTCGATCGAGCTCGTCACGACTGAAGCTGCGCTCTTCGCCCGTACCCTGGATCTCCACCACTCGACCGTCGGCCGTCGCGACGACGTTCATGTCCACCTCGGCGGACTGATCTTCGGCTGCGTCCAGATCGAGCAAGGGCTCTTTGCCCACGATCCCGACGGAGACCGCCGCGACTTGCCCCGTGAACGGCCAGCGAAGGAGATCCCCTTGGAGAAAGGCGCGGCCGAGTGTCTGGATCGCAGCGACGTAGGCACCGGTGATGGACGCGGTACGGGTACCGCCATCGGCCTGTAGCACATCGCAGTCGATCGTCAGGGTGTGTTCCGGGAGCGCCTTGAGATCCAGAACAGCGCGTAGACTGCGGCCGATGAGCCGCTGAATCTCCGAGCTGCGGCCCGAGGGTCGACCACGGGAAACCTCGCGCGTCGATCGACCCGGTGTGGCACAGGGGAGCATGGCGTACTCGGCGGTGGCCCAACCCTTGTCGGTTTTGATCAGAAACGGTGGTACGCGGTGCTCGAGGGTGGCGGAGACGAGAACTCGCGTATCACCCACCTCGATAAGGGCTGAGCCTTGGGCAAACTTCATCGGGCCGACCTCGATCCGTATCGGTCGCAGTGCATCAGCGGCTCGGCCGTCGGCGCGCTTCACGGTGCTGGATGTAGCCATGCGCACATCTTATCGGTGCCGGCATAAGAAGGGGGACAGGATACTTTTTTCGGCATGCAGTGAACGTTCGGAGGTATCTTCGCCGAAAAAGTATCCTGTCCCCCTTCTTATGCCGACACCGCTTCAGGTCAGTTGCTGGCGACGAGATTCTGGTTGGCCAGCAATGGGCGAGATGTGTCGAGGTGACCGGCGAAGGAGGGCTGTTGCTGGCCGTTACGCAGAATGACCACTCCACTGATCTCGGGGATATTCGCCATAACGGTGTTGACGACACTGTAGACGGCAAGCATCTCCCACCGAGATCCCCAGGCGGGGAACGGCGTCTCACCGGCAATCGCCAGATCGATGTAGACGATGCCTCGAGGGTTGAGGTGAATCCAGTCCGTAGTGATCTCGGCGGGAAGCGCAGGATAGAGATCGGGCGATTCGGGGCCGGTCAACAGGGCGTCCAGCAGCCGACCGAGCTGCGTCTCGATCTCTCCCTCCTGGGGTATCTCTCTCTCCTCGACAAAGAGGCGACCGCCCTGGCCCGGAAAGAAGAGCTCGGCCAGCACGGTGGGGCCGTCGATCACGTCGCTTGCTGGGGCTTCGGCCTTTGGCAAGTCCTCCATCTCTCTCTTCCGCCCCAGCTTCCAGCCGATAACAATCGCCACGATGGCGAGCAGCACTGCAGCGACCGCGATAAGAGCGGTCCTCCGGTTCACGGCAGATCCTGTTGGGCGGGCAGCGGCACCCCTTCCACCCGGGCGCGGTAGCGGATCACCGCGCGCACCAGAGCGTTGACGAGGTCGGCGCGATAGGCCGGATCGAGCAGCCTGGACTCCTCCTCGGGGTTACTCAGAAACCCACACTCCACCAGGATGGCGGGCATGGCCGCGCCCAACAGCACTCGGAAAGGAGCCTGCTTGACGCCGCGGTTGCGCAAGTGAAGAGCCTCGTTGAGCTCCTCTTGCACCAGGGAGGCGAGGCGTTGACTTTCGGCCAGATAGTGACTCTGAGCCAGATCCCAAAGGATGAGCTGCAGATCGTAAAGTGGATCACCGTCGCTCATCGGTAGTGGCTCGGACAGGTTCTCCGCAGCAGCAGCCCGTGCGGCCCCCTCGTCCGTGGCCTCGAGGCTGGAGAAGTAGGTCTCGGCCCCATGGGCGCCGGGAGCCTGGGCCGAGTTGAGATGCAACGAGATAAAGAGATCGGCTTTCTGCTGGTTGCCGATCGATGTGCGCGTGTCCAGGGGCAGGTCGACATCTTCGGTGCGGGTGAGCACCACGCGCACGGGCAGCCGCTCCTCGAGACGCGACCGCAGTGTCTGCGCGAGAACCAGGGTGAGCTCCTTCTCCTGCATTCCTTCCGAGCCGATGGCGCCGGTATTGGAGCCGCCATGACCCGGGTCGATGACGATCGTGCGGATCCCTGCAGTGCGCTTGGGTGGCGCGGGCACCGCGAGTTGGGATGCCCCGGCAGAGCTCGAGCGATAGATATCGAAGACCAATCGAAAGGGGTTTTGCAGGATGTAATCGTTGGCCTCTACGTTGGCCGCCAGGACCAGGCGGACACTCTGGGGCGTTTGCAGGATCTCCTGGACCAACAGGTCCGATGGTGTCGAACGGCTCGAACCCGCAGCCAGCCGATCGCCGATGAGCTCCATCGCCACCTGACCCGGACTGTGACGGACTCGGTATCGGGGGCGCCGGTCGAACTGCAGGACCACCGTCGTGACACCCTGGAGATGCACCAGGTCGACATCGACGGTCAGATTTCGGGCGGGAAGCTTGCGCACGGTGAGCTGACGCGCGCCCTGATCCCACTGGAAGTCGTAGCTCAGCTGCTCGCCGTAGATCGTTTCCAGCAGGTCCAGGGGCACCTTGAGGCCGTCCTCGGCGGGCAGCGGGCGTTGGGAGAGTGGGTAGATCTCCTGGTCGTGGATCAGCGAGGTGCTCGCGGGGCCAAAGATGTAGGTGGCACCGCCCACGGTGAGCTCGTGACTCTGGTTCATTGGGCCGAGCTTCAGCTCACCCCCGAGCCGAGCCACCACCGCGTGCAAAGAGAATGCGACTCCGAGAGGAGTGACCGAGTAGCCGATGGGGTATTGCCGGTTGGGCCCCAGATCGAAGGAGGCGATTCCCGATTCCCAGATCGGTAATGCCTCTTTGTCCTTCCTCGGCTCTGCAGGCCGGACGGGGCCAGTGACAATCAGGCAAAGAAGGGCCACCAGCGTGGCCCACCGCGAAGTCTTCACGGCAGCGAGGATATCAGCGAACCGCAACCGCCAGGGTGTCGGAGTGCTGGGCAGTGAGCTCTTGTGGGTGGGCTTCGATCGGTTGACCGGAGCGTAGTAAGCTCGTGTGCACCATCCGCGTACTTCTTGTCGGGGGAGAACCGATCCATGTTTTCACGGCGTGAGCTTTTGCAGCTTGCTGGCGTGGCTTCGATACTGCCGGTCGCCTGCAAGCGTGCAGGCGGGCGTGCGCAACCCCTTGTCCTCAACGATGTTCATTCCAAGCTCAACTCGACCTGGGTCGCGGGTCTGGCTAGACCGACGACTCTTTCCGAGCTCATCAGCTCGATCCGCAACGCAAGACTGAAGGGACAGGCGATCTCCATCGCCGGTGGCCGGCACTCGATGGGCGGTCAACAGTTCGGCACCGACACCCTCAACCTCGATATGCGGGGTTTGAACCGCGTGCTGGCCTTCGATCCGAGCGGGGGCACGATCGAGGTAGAAGCCGGGATTGAATGGCCCGAGCTGATCGAGTGGTTTGCTGGCAGACAGGATGGGAGCCAAACGCGGTGGGGTATACGCCAGAAACAGACCGGAGCCGATCGCTTGACCCTGGGAGGAGCCCTGGCATCGAACATTCACGGCCGTGGGTTGCAGTACCAGCCGATCGTCGGTGATGTCGAGTCGCTGACGCTGATTGACGCTGCCGGGCAGATGCATCGGTGCAGTCGCACTGAGAATCCTGAGCTGTTCGCGCTCGTCATCGGTGGGTATGGTCTCTTCGGAGTCGTCTATTCCCTGGTTCTGCGTCTGGCCGTTCGGCAGATGATCGAGCGCGTGGTCGAGATCCGCTCGATCGACGGCTTGGATCGGGCTTTCGAAGAGCGCATTGGCGACGGTTTCTTGTTTGGTGATTTTCAGTTCAAGACCGACGCTGCTGCTGACGACTATCTGAGGACCGGGGTGTTCTCTTGCTATCGGCCCCTACCCGATAATGCGGCAAGTCCCAATCGCCAGCGGCGGTTGTCACGCTCCTCCTGGCGCCGGCTCCTCGAGTTGGCGCACTTCGACAAGGGGCGGGCATTCGACGAGTACTCGAGCTACTACCTCTCAACCAATGGTCAGGTGTACTGGTCGGACACCCACCAACTCAGCTTCTACCTCGACGACTATCACGAGCTTCTCGATCGCAAGACAGGGGAATCTGTGCCCGCAACCGAGATGATCAGCGAGGTCTATGTACCCCGTGGCAGACTCGCCGAGTTCATGGGCAATCTCGCCGACGCCTTCCGGCGCGGGAAGGTCGATGTGATCTACGGCACGGTCCGTCTGATCGAGCCCGACGATGTCACCTTTTTGCCCTGGGCGCGGGAGCGCTGGGCCTGCCTCGTGTTCAATTTGCATGTCGAGCACAGTGACGCGGGAATCGAGCGGGCGCAGAGACAATTTCGGAGCTTGATCGATCTGGCAATCGAGCAGGGTGGCAGCTTCTTTCTCACCTATCATCGCTGGGCAACCCGGGCGCAGATCGATACCTGCTACCCCCAGATGGCCGAATTCCTGCGACGCAAACTCGAGTGGGACCCGGGCCAACGGTTCCAGAGCGACTGGTATCGGCACTACCGGCGGATGTTTGCGGCCGAGTTGTAGCCGAGGACCATTTTTGCTAGCTTATGCAGTCCCTCGTGGCGCGTTCGTCTAGGGGTTAGGACGCCGGCCTCTCACGCCGGTAACACGGGTTCGAATCCCGTACGCGCTACCAAATCTTCTACCTCGCGCTCTGAGCGCTCCAAGTCCCTGAAGAACAGGCAGGTTACCGGGGTTCGAAATGCCTCGCCGTCCTCTAGAGCTCTTTCACCGGGTCGCACCCGATTCCCGAGCGCCAGGGGATCTCCGCGTCATCAGCCCGCCGATCCCGTAGCTCAGGAACCCCATCCCCAGGACCACCACGAGCCCTACAACTCGGAGCGGCCCGTAGCCGTTCCGGTGCACGCAGCGCCGCATCGCCTGCCAGCGCTCACACATGGTCAGAGGTCGGTAGCCGAGAACGCCGCTCAGGCTCCTCGTGTACGCGCCATAGCGCACTTGCTTGCGCAGGAGATCGCGCAGGCTGCGGACCTCGAGATGGGTGACCACGAGCTTCCCTTCGTAGTGGATGATGAGATCCGAGTCCGCCGTCTGGAGGCGGTGGAGGATCTCGGTGTCACCGGCCAGGGGCGTCTCGCGGAACAGACCGACGCGCGTGAGGAGCTCGGCGCGCAGCCCCATGTTGCCACCGTGGCCGTAGAAACACTCGCTGAGCGAGTTCTCGAAGAGCCACTCCGTCTTGGCGTTGTAGTAGTCCTCGTAGAGTTGCAGCCAACCGGACGAGCCCTCGGGGTAGGCGAGTCTGCCGATGACGACGTCGGCGCGCCGCATGGCCGCCTGGAGGACCTGCAGCCAATCCGTCGATACCCTGCAGTCGCCATCCGTGAAGGCGAGAAGCGACCCTCGGGCAGCCTCGATCCCCCTATTGCGGGCAACGTACGCGTCTCCCCCGGCCTCCTGCAGGACCTTGACGCCTGGCCAGCGTTCGAGGATCTCGAGCGAGCCGTCCGTCGAACCGTTGTCGACGACGATCACCTCGTAGGGACCGTTCGGGGTGTCCTGCGACGTCAGCGCGGTCAAGCACTCGTCGAGGTGCTCGGCCTCGTCGAGCACCGGCACGATGACCGAAGCGGCTACTGCTCCGGTCGAGCTGTCAGTCGCCGACATCCCGTCGTTCGGGCTCCAGTCAATCATTCCAGTCCCGGCAAGTACCGCCTCGCCGCCAGGGCGTAGGTGGTGTCGGCCTCCCTCACGTACGCCTCGTTCAGGAGGCCGGCGTGGAAATCGCAGAAGTCGCGTCGCGACTCCTCCCACCAGAGATGGCTCCACAGGTGGAAGCTGGAGACTTCGGTGAAGTCCGCGTCGAGTCCTTCGAACAACGTGTGGATGCCCTGGCGAGTCCACATGTGCTTGTAGAACGTTCGTGCCGGTTCCACGTGGATGAGATCGGGAAAGCGCTGGCTCAGGTCGTAGGGCAGGAAGGTCGAATGGCGGCTCCACGAGCCGTCGAAGGCCTCTTCCATTTCCTGGCGCCAGAGCACTGCGAACTCGGACTGTCTCTCCGACATGATGAACGCATTGCAGAGGGATGCTCTCAACTCCCCGGTGCGCTGACAGCGAACGTCCCCTTCCTGCCCCAGTACGAAAGGCTCGGCGAACAGTCGCTTCTGGATCGGGTTGAGGAACAGCGTATCCATGTCCGCATAGACGCCGCCGTGCTCGATCAGCTTGTCCAGCCGCAGGTAGTCGGACTGGTGCGCATACCGGTACTTCCAGCCGTCGCGATTCCGCAGGCCGTAACGGAAGATACTGATGCGCTTCGGAGGCGCGACCCGCACGCACGTGATCCTGTCCCGGATCGCTGCCCAATACTTGCCGTAGGGCTCGTGGTGATAGTAGAAGCGAATCTCGTCCGGATCGTTCACCTGAAGGCACGACTCGAGGCAGAGATAGTGCATCAAATGAAACGGCTCCGTCTGCTTCTTGAGCCCGAATACGAAGTGAAAGACGCTGGGGATCGACATCTGCCTACGGCCATTCCCTTCCGATGCCGCGCAGGAACCTCTCCGTCACCGTGCGCTCTCCGAACTGCCCCAGGACATGTCTCCTGAGAGCACTACCCTTCTCCTTCGCCTGATCGCGGTTGCTGGAGACCGTCCTCATCAGTTCCGCAGCATGCACCTTGTTCGGCTCCGCCCATTGCTGGTCGGACGAATAGGACCTTCGGCCAACCCTGTCTTGCACCGGGATCCGTTTGCAGTGGACGAGAAACGCCGTGTGCGGCGGCAAGTAGTCCAGCTGCCCGCCGAACGCGGTCGTGATGACCGGATTGCCGGCGGCAGCGGCATCGAACGACCCGAGTCCCCAACCTTCAGATCGAGTAAGGGAAACGTAGCAGTCCCCCCGGCGGTGAAGGTCGCGAATGAGCCGGTCGTCTACTTTGTCCGTGATGACACAGATACGTGCCGAGGACCCGGATCGCCACTGCAGCCGTCGGATCGTCCTTCGCGTATCCCCGTGAAACCGACCCAGGAAGGACCGGGTGAAGTCCCGCTTCGTCGTCTTGATGACGAGAACAGTGCCGTCATCCTCCGGGAAAGCGTCCCAGTAGCACCGCAGGGTGTCCCATAGAGCCTTGCGGTTCGTCCAGGTGCCGATGGTATAGAAGACGAAGTCCGACGGGCGGACCTCGTCCGGCACGGCCGCCGTGTCCGTTCCCTCCAGCGGCTCGGCGATATGCGGAACCACGGAGATCGGGACGTTCACTCCGCCGCGCTGGAAGACCCTGCGATTCCACTCGCAAGGAACCATGAGTCGATCCACGGCGTTGAGGAGCGGACGCCAGTGTTGCGGGATCCGGTCCGTCTCCCAGACCGTGTAGCCGACGAGACGCTTTCCTGCTTCGCGCTGTGCCCAGAGCGGGAAGTACTCCGGAACCGTGTGGACGACGACCGTGTCGTACTCGATCGCACGGTGGCAGAACGGATCGAGCAGCCGGTCACCAGTGTGGCTTCCCGGGAGCGGCTCGTAGCCGAGGCCCCAGCCGCTGCCCTGGACCATTGGTGCCCAAGTCAGCGGAACGTCCAGGTTGATGAGTCCTCGGAGATAGCGTCTCGCGGCGACCCCGTAGCCGCTCGGTTCGTGGAGCGACACATACTTGATGCCGGCCATCGATCTCTGGCCACTCGCCGGTAAGGGCTCCCTCATATCGGAGAACCGGATCCGCCCGGCCCCACCGGGCTGCCTTGCCCGACAAAGCGTTTGACGGGGTTCGGAAAGAGCGCCGGACGCAGCCTCACAACAGAGCCCTCTTCATGGCCTCGATCGTGTAGGCCTCTCGGACGAGGCCGAGAGCTCTCTCGGCAAGGCTCTGACGAAGCTCGTCGTCGACCATGAGCCTCACGCAGTGCCGGGCGAACTCCGCGGCCGAGGATGCGAGCAGCACCTGCGTGCCGTGCTCGGCCATGAGCCCTTCGGCCCCGAACTCGCTTGCCACCACGGGGCGACGGTGTGCGAACGCCTCCAGTATCTTGATCCGCGTGCCGCCTCCTGCACGGATGGGGGCGACTACCGCGTCTGCAGCCGCGTAATGGGGTGCCAGGTCGGGTGCTTCGCCGACGAAGTCCACGTTGCTGGCACTAGCGATCTGTCTCCGGAGACTCGCAGCCGGACCGCGGCCGACGATGCGGATCGTGAAGTCTCGGTCGGCCAAGCGTCGGATCTCGGGCAGGATGTCGCGGCAGAAGTGGCGGACAGCGTCGTGGTTGGGATAGTAGCCCAAGGCACCGACGAACAGGAACACGAAGGGCCCCTTCCCGGCGGGTGGGTTCGTCTCCGTCGGAATACTCACCACGTTCGGCACGACTTCGACATTCGCCCCGGGGTACTCCCGCCGCAGGAAGTCCCGGTCCAGTGTGGAACACGTGAAGACACGGTCCGCGCTGGCCAGTGCTTCGCGTTCGATCGGCTCGTACAGCTCGGCCTCTCGGGCAAGGGCCTTCACCGTCTTCTTGTCACCGTTCAGGCCATACAGCCGACCGATGCTTCGACGCGCCCTCGACTCGATGTCGTCCAGGTCCAACTGGACTCGTCGGGGCTGTGTGCCGTAGGGGAAGTGCTCGTGGACAGGAAACGTGTAGAGGCGATGTACGTGCACCAACTCGAAATCGACACCCCGGAACACTTTTGAGAGAGTCCCCAGCCGGCCCTCGGTCAGGTAGATCCACTCAGCCGGCTTCGAAAAACTCCTGTAGTGCAGCCTGGGCAGATAGACACGCATCGCTTGCCGCAGCAGGACCCACGGCTCGGCGAGGTATCGGATCGGCATCGTGGCGTGATCGCGGCAGAGCGAGCTGAGCCCGCTCGCTTTGGCGCGCTCCGCGAACCTCTGGTGCACGACCAGCAGGTGCACGGCGTACTCCGACGCCAATGCCGACAAGGTGTGATGTGCCCTCATCCTCAGGCCAGCGCCGTCCGGGGCCGGTAGGACCGGCGCAATAAACAGGGCGTTGGGCTTGGACATGATTCCGAATGCCGAAGAGAGCAGCTCAGGAGTGCTCGGCCCTGGGGATACTGACCTGTCAGCCCCCGCGCAACCATTATGACGTCCCTGAATCCCGCTGGGAACAACTGATGTCCCTGACGAGTTCATTGGGACACGCAGCCGGGCACGTCGGAGATGCCCGGGTAGATTCCGATCGCCGGCCGACGGGCAGGGGCGGGTCACCGGTCGTTGTCGTTGTTGGCTCGCTCGCGGAATCCGGGGACCGCGTCTCAGCAGGCGAAGCCCAGGTTGAAGCGGTCCAGCAGCTTGAGCCATAGACCGCGTCGACCGTGGTTTCGATCGGCGCGCAACATCTCGTGACGCGTTAGCGTCACACCCAGCCATCTGAGAGGCTCGGGCGGCCAGGCCATCGCGGGCTTCTTGACGAACTGCATGTCGAGGATGTCCGTGGGGTCGTAGCCGAGCAGCTCGAGTCCGATCCGGGCACCGAAGCGAGTCGCGCCCACGCCAAGCCCCGTGTACCCGATTGCCCACGCGACCCGGCCATCGAACGCCGTGCCGGGCGCCATGCAAAAGCGTGTGGTCGAGGCGATCAGGCCGGTCCAGCGGTGGCTGAAGCGAACACCCTCGAGCTGAGGAAACGTCTCGAAGAATTGCTTGGCAAGGCCCGCGAAGCGCTTTGGATCGTCCGCTGCCCGGGAATCGGTGCGGCTCCCGTAGGGATAGACCACCGAGTCACCACCTCCCCAGGTGATGCGATTGTCCTCGGTGAGTCGCGAGTAGTAGAACATGTTGACGTGGTCCCCGAGACCTTGCCGCCGCTGCCAACCGACCGACGCGAGCTGGTCTGGGCTCAACGGTTCGGTCGCCAATGCGTAGTCCCACACTGGGATGACCGACTTTCGGGCTCGCGGGATAGGCGAAGGGTATGCGTTGGTACCCATCAGGATGCGGTCGCAGCGAATGCTCCCTTCGGGGGTGGTGAGCTTCATGCCCTGGCCATCGGGGCTCATGGCTAGCATCGGTGTGTTCTCGAAGATCCGTACACCCAGCGACAGTACGGTCTTCTTCAGTCCCCAACAGAGCGCAGCGGGATCGACCAGCCCGTCCTTGCCATCTCGGGTCCACAGTCCCGCGAAGAAGGTCGGGGAGTTGATCTCACGTCGAACCTCTTCCTCGTCGAACCACATCACATCGGAACCCTCGGCGTTCTCGGCTTCGTACTCCTCGCGCAGAGCCTGCGCACGGGTGGGGTTTGTCGCCACCGTCAGCATTCCGACACCCTCGTAGCGGGCCTCGATGCCGTGGTTTTCGAGGCTCTCCACGAACTCCACCAGGTTCTGGTGTCCGAGCTCTTCGAGCCGCTCACCCTCGCCGGGAAAGTGGACGTCGGCGTTCAGGGAGCCGTGAGCCAGACTGGAATCGAGGAAACCGCCGTTGCGCCCCGAGGCACCGTCACCGATCTCCGTCGCCTCGATCAGGATGATGTCGAGATCGGGTCGGCGCTCTTTGGCCTGCAACGCTCCCCACAGACCGGTGAAACCACCCCCGACGATCAGCAGCTGGCAGCGCTCTTGGCCCGCGAGCGGCGCGAGTGGCGAAGGTCGCTCGCCCTGGTCCAGCCAGAGCGGAGCGTACCTCGAGTCGGCGAGAGCCTGGAGGTGGCGCGGACCCATTTGCCCGGGGTCAGAAGCGAAGGCCGAGGCGCAACCCCAAACGCCGCGGCAGGACATAGGCTCTGGGATAGTACGCGTCGCCCGGCGCCACGACGAGCGTCTGCCACGAGTCGTGTGCGTCGTTGTTGAAGACGTTAAAGAGCTGTAGGTCGATTAGAATCGTCGTCGGACCGGCCTCGAAGGAGCGCCCGAGGCTGAGGTCGAGCACGTTCTGATCCGAAAATCTCGTATCCTCGGAGGCCGGAACCGCGATCACGGTCTGGCCGCCCTGGGCGAGCGGGAATTGCGACGAGAACACCCCAGCTTGCACCTGCCGGTTGTAGGGTTTGCCGGATAGATACCTGTAGACGAGCGTTCCGCGGAGCTTCCACGGCATGTCGACGTTGCTCTGGACCTGCACAGCGTGCCGGCGCTGGTTCTGGAGCGCCTGCTCGGCGTTGATCCAGTTGTTGGGATCGCGCCCGGCCTGGCCCGTCCACGCCGGGTCTCCCTGATCTTGTGCCAGCGGGGTCGCCAAAAAGCCACTCGAATCCGACCACGTGTAGGAGGCCATCATGTCCCAGAAGTTGCGGGTGGTCGGCAGGTCCTCGATGAACTCGGCCTCGAAGTTGGTGCCCACCGAGGAACTGGTCGCGTTGAGCAGCGGCGAGCCCGACACCACGATCGTGTCCTCAACAGTCGCCAGACGCATCACGAGATCGAGTGTCACGGACGAGCTGATGCCCACCCGGACATTCTCGACCACTTGTTCCTGGAAACCCGTGAGCACTGCATTGATGTCGTAGACCTCAACCGCCAGCGCGGGCACAGCGAAGGAGCCCGCATCGCCGGTGACCACCGTGTGGGAGGTTCCCCGGCCCTGGCTGGTGACGGTCACCGTTACACCCGGCAGGGGGTTGCCCTGCTCGTCTTTGATCTGGCCCCGGATCGAGCCCGTGGTTTGGGCCAGCGCCGGCAGGCAGACCAGGCAGAGCGCCGCCGCTCCAGTCAGGGTTCTGAGGAAAAGCGTCTGTATGCGCGCCTCCTTCCAGCAGCCGGCGCCTGTTCTTGCCAGGGCAGAGAGTGGCTCCTTCAATTTTGACAGCTGGCAGAATTATCGGTCAGGTCAGCTAGCGAGTCAAGTAGGTTGCCAAATCTTTTGAACAAGCATTCAGAGTTGGTAGCGCTCTGATGCTTCAGAATATGAAATGAATTGGGCTTTTCTTCTGCAGCTGATCGATATAGTCTCAGTCGAGTTGAATGGTCGGTCAGCCTTTCTGAGTCCATCGCCTGTTGCTGTTCGGGGGTGTAGGCTCTCAAGGCAGAGGCCCGTGGAGCGTCCCTGATGCCGCAGCCCCAAACGCAGCGCTCGGCCCTTTCGCCGATGCTCGAGGCCCGATCAGTCGCCGTGGTGGGGGCAAGTCGCCGGCCCGGATCAGCAGGCGAGACCATGGTCTCCCAGCTGCAGGTCGGTGGCTACGAAGGTCCGATCTATCCCATCAATCCAGGCTATGAAGAGGTGCTCGGCCTACGCTGCTACCCCTCGCTGGCCGAGCTCCCGGAGCCTGTCGACCTGGTCATTCTGGGCGTCAAGAACGCGCTGCTCGAAAGCCAGCTCGAGCTCGCTGGTGAGAACGGTGCGCGGGCGGCCGTTATCTTCGCCAGCTGTGTCGAGGAGAATCCCCAAGAGAGGCCACTGGCCGAACGCCTGGCGGCGGTAGCCGACGCCACCGGCATCGCGCTCTGTGGCGGCAGTTGTATGGGGTTCGTCAATCTGGATGAGAATCTGCGAGCACTCGCCTTTCCGGAGCGCGACGATCTGCAGCCTGGGCCGATCACGTGGTTGAGCCATTCAGGCTCCGTCTTCACCGCTCTACTACACAATCAACGGGGCCTGCGGTTCAACCTTGCCGTGTCCTCGGGTATGGAACTCAACACGACCGTGGCGGACTACCTGCGCTACTCCCTGGAGCTCGAGTCCACTCGATTGGTGGCGATGTTTCTGGAGTCCGTCCGCGACCCCGAGGGCTTCCGGGAATGCCTCCGTCTGGCCAACGAAAGGAACGTGCCCGTGGTCGTTCTCAAGATCGGCAGAGAGGCCAAGGCGCAGGAGCTGGTCGTCGCTCACTCTGGCGCACTGGCCGGGGTCGATGGAGCCTACGAGGCCCTGTTTCGCGAATATGGCGTGATCCGCGTGGCCAACCTCGATGAGATGGTGGACACGCTCGAGCTGCTCGGGGCCGGACGCCGCGCCTTCAGCGGGGGGCTGTCCGCAATCCATGACTCGGGCGGCGAGCGGGCACACCTGATCGACGTGGCCGCCGAAGTGGGCACGTCCCTGACGGAGATCTCCAGCAGAACGAAGCAACGCCTCGCCGCGGTGCTGGAGCCCGGCCTACCGGCAGTCAACCCGGTTGATGCCTGGGGTACCGGCCATAACCACGAGCAGATATTCATGGAGTGCATGCGTGCGCTGCTGGATGACGAGAACACGGCCGCCCTGGCTTTCGTCATGGACCTTGCCGACGAGATGCACGACGACGGTTTCGGCACCGGCGAGATGGCCAAGCAAATCTTCGGAGAGACCGACAAGCCGTTCGCCGTGCTGAGCAATCTGGGCTGCGCGATCCCCGAGAAGGGCGCAGTCGCTTTGCGCCAGGCCGGCATTCCCCTGCTCGAAGGTACGGCCACCGGCTTGGCGGCCTTCCGCAATCTCTTCTCGCACGCTGCCTTCGCCGCCCTGCCCGAAAAGGAGAAGCTCCCAATCGACGTCGTCACCCCGGAGATTCGCGAGCACTGGCGTACCCGCCTGGTTTCCGGCGAGAGCTGGAGCGAGCACGAAGGATTGGCGCTACTGCGCGACTATGGCATCTCGACGGCGAGCTCCGGGCTCGCCGAAAGCTCGCCCGAAGCTGTGGAGATAGCCGAGCGGCTGGGCTGGCCCGTCGTCGTCAAGACCGCGGAAGGCATCTCCCACAAGTCCGATCGGGGGGGGGTCGTCGTCGGAGTCGAAGACGCCTCCGCCCTCGAGGCAACTTACGACGACCTCTCGAGCCGACTGGGCCCTCGCGTTCTCGTGCAAGAGATGGCGCCCGCGGGCGTTGAGTTGGCCTTGGGAACCGTCCTCGACGCTCAGTTCGGACCCCTGGTGATGGTAGCCGCAGGCGGCGTGTGGGTGGAGATCCTCGAAGATCGGGCGTTCGCGCTCCCGCCGCTCGACAGAGTGCGGGCCGATGGGCTCCTCGCACGGCTCGCCATTAACAAGCTGCTCGGGGGTGTCCGCGGAGCCCAACCCGCCGACCGCGCCTCGATCATCGACGCTGTTTTGCGCCTGTCGATGCTGGCCCACGACATGGGCGATCGCCTGGCGGCGCTGGATGTGAACCCACTGATCGCCAGCTCGGAGTGCTGCATGGCCGTGGACGCGCTGGTCGTGCCGCACGTATCAGCTGCAGGTGACCAGCCGGGGGGCTGACGCGGACAAGGAAAGGAGACACATGGAATGATACCCACACCGTTTCACTCGAGAACCTCCGAGCTCTGTGTCAGCTTTGCCTGGGAGGATTGGGCGGGGTACATCGCAGCCCGGATGTATGAGCTCGAGCACACCCACGAGTACCACGCGATCCGCACCGCCACGGCGATGTTCGACTTCACCCCACTGCAGAAGTACCACGTGCACGGTCCGGACGCCGAGAAGCTCCTCGACCGGGTTCTGACCAGAAACGTCAAGAAAT
>Ga0255055_10000565_pt1 | contig 28609 bp, 26 predicted proteins | sample JV7_2_27_MG_FD_188633 | JGI IMG/M metagenome (GOLD analysis project Ga0255055, IMG submission 188633) | Seawater microbial communities from Jervis Inlet, British Columbia, Canada - JV7_2_27 | ecosystem: Environmental > Aquatic > Marine > Inlet | place: Canada: British Columbia | collected...
CAGACAGTTCTCAGGACAGACATCGGCGCACCGACCGCACAGAACACACTTCAGGGGGTCGTAGATGGTGTCTATATGGCAGACGAGACAGCGCTCGGCCTGCGCCCGAGCCTGGGCCTCGTCGAAGACCTCTTCGACTTCGGTGATCCCGGTTCGCCGACCCAAATCGACCGTACGGGGCGGCTGACGATCGCGCTTCTCATAGCCAGCGAACATCGAGTAGTCCTCTGGCGGGATCCGCTGCACCTCGACTTCCATATTGATCCGTGATGTGGCACCCGTCAGGTACTCGTGAATCGAGCGCGCTGCCCGCTTGCCGTTGGCAACAGCCTCGATCGCGATACGCGGACCAAAAGCCACATCTCCGCCCGCATAGACCCCGGGCGCGGTGGTCGCCAGGGTCTCCGGATCGATCTTGATCGTGCCCGCCGGTGTCAGCTCGACTCCATCCTCCGCTTTGAGAAAGGACAAGTCCGGCTGCTGACCGACGGCCAGAATGACCGCATCGGCCTCGATCCGCATGGTGGTCGACTCATCGAACTGGGGATTGAAGCGGCTCTTATCGTCGAACACCCGCGTACAGGCGACAAAGTCGACACCGGTCACCCGGTCCTCCCCGGTAAAACGCTTCGGGCCCCATGCCGGATGAAGCTTGATTCCCTCCTCCTCGGCTTCATGGAGCTCGTCGCGACCCTGAACGGTGAGTGCCGCCGGCATCTCCGCCATCGATTCCAGTGAGACCACGTTCACCTCTCGGGCACCGGCTCGCAGCGCACCCCGGGCGGCATCGAACGCCGCCTGACCTGCAGCGGCTTCAGCGGTCAGCTCGATCTCCTCCATCGGCTCGTAGAATTTGCGCACCGCGGTGCGGGCCGCGTCCAGAGCCACTGAACCACCACCGATCACGACCACCTTCTCGCCGACATCGACGCGATATCCCTGATTGAGGTTGAGCAAGTAGTCGACAGCCTTGATCACCCCGTCCAGCTCATGACCGGGCACCTTCAAGTCCCGTCCCTGCATCGCCCCGACCGAAAAGAAGACAGCCTCGAATCCTTCGCGTCGCAGAGCATGGAGGTCGAGCTCCTCGGTCAACGGCGTGCGGTAGCGGAATTGGGCACCGAGCCTCTCGATGATCGCCACCTCCCGGTCGATCACACCGCGCGGCAGTCGATACTCGGGGATTCCGTACCGCAGCATTCCGCCGGCTTGATCCAAGGCCTCAAAGACCGTCACCTCGTAGCCCAGGAGAGCAAGGTCGTGGGCGCAACCCAGTCCTGCCGGTCCCGAGCCGACGACCGCCACTTTGTGTCCTCGCCCCACCCCGCTGTGGCTCGCCAGTTGCGACAGGTGGCCAAGCCGACTACAACCCGGATCCTCCCCCTCTCCCATCAAGGCGCGAAACGTCTCGGGTGACGACGACTCCGCCCCATACTGCTCGGTGACGAAGCGTTTGAGGGGTCGGATCATCACCGCGCCGTCGATCCAGTTGCGGCGGCAGGCGTCCTCGCAAGGTGCGGCACAGATGCGCCCGCAGATTGATGCCAGGGGATTGGAGGATCGGGCTACCAGAAACGCTGAGAGGAAGTCACCGTTGGCGATGTGCTGCACATAGCGCCCTGAATCCGTAAACACCGGACAGGCCTGCATGCAGGGGACGTTGGTGCGATACCAATCGATGTCGCGGAAGACCGCTTCGAAGGGTGCACCGATCTCGGACTGGCTCATACGCCAAACCTCTTCCACATCGCGGCTTCAGGGCTCTCGCGAGGTTCAAAAAGCCTGGACAACAAAAGTCCCTCCTGCCGAGGCCCTCTTTCAGCCAATGAAACCGGGTACTGAAGCCTCGGATCAGCGGTGCGATTCAACAACTGAGCTGCCAGCCAGCGGCATCTCTTCACAGAACGGGCATCCCGAATGAAACCTCAAGCTAGCAGATGGTCGAATCGTCTCCCACACCCGTTTGGGCGGGCGAGAACGACCTATACTTTGGGGTAGGTCCCGGTTTGGGTGGAGTGCGAGTGGATGTCAGTTGAGGGCCAGGGAGTCGAGAGCCTCGACATCGGTGACGAAGAATCCTTCCTTTTCCGTCTGCACGATGCCCTCTTTGCCCCAGCGGCTCATGATGCGTATCGAGGTCTCGACCGTGGTCCCCAACAGGTCGGCCAGCTCCTGACGCGAGAGCGCCATGGGGATGAAGATCCCACTTCGATCCGGTCGACCGATGTCGTCCGAGAGTTTTAAGAACAGCCGAGCAAAGCGGGTCTCGACCCGCCCGCCAGTGCGCTCGGCCAGACGATTAGTCAATAACACCAAGCGGTGGGTGAGCGCCATGAGCAGACCCCGCACCAGCGACGGGCGCCTTTCAAGCAAAGCATAGAAGTCCTGTTTGGGCGTTCGGAGACAAATCGTCGGCTCGAGAGCCACGGCCGTGGCCGGGTAGGGAAGCTCTTCGTAGACCGCCACAGCTCCGACCGGATCTCCTGGACCGAAGATCTCCAGAATGACGATGCGACCATCAGGCGTCCCTTTGAAAACCTTGATCCGCCCCTCGACCACGGTGAAGAAGTCCGCTGCCGGGTCGCCCTCGGCAAAGACGAGGTCGCCACGCCCGTAATTCTCCACCCGGCAGGCCGTCGCCAGCTCCGCCCGATCCTCCGCCGAGAGCCGCCGATAAAGTGGGACCTGCTGGATCAGATCGCTGACTGAAGGTTGCACCGCGCAATCCTACAGCACGCAGGATGAGGCTCACCCTGGATCTTGGGACCTGCGCCTAGATCTCGAGAGAGTCGAGGGCCTCCAGCGCCGCTTGCCGCACTTTGAGACTGGGATCGCTCGCTGCCAGCTCCTCCAGCAGAGGACGGGTCTCAACCGCACTGATCGCCCGCAACGCAGCGATAGCGCTGACCATGGCGTCCTCGATCTGAGCAGGGGTGATGTCGGGAACCTGGGCTGAGAGTCGCCGGTCCACCATTTCGAACAGGACTGGGATTCCGGCGGTGCTGCCGAGCCGACTGAGAGAGAGCGCTGCGTTCCAGCGTACATCGGCCGCGGAGTCTTGCAGCAGTGGCTGCAGCGGCTCGATTGCGGTTGGCTGTCCGAGCTCACCGAGAGCATGAGCAGCTGTCTTGCGAATTCCGGGATCCTCATCCGTGAGGGCAACCACCAAGGGCTCCAAGGCGCGGGAATCGCCCAGCGAACCGAGCGCCATGAGCACGTAGATCCGAGTCTCGGAGTCCGGATCGGCGAGGGCCTCGATCAGCAGCGGGGCAGCCTCCGGATCGCCCGTGTAGCCCAGGACGAGCGCCAGGTAGCGCTTCATGTCTCCTTTTTCCGCCTGAGCAAACAGCTCCCGCAGCTCCGCCTGTGCTCCAGGATTGTTGTCGAGGGCATGGGGATCGGCCACCAGAATCTTGGAAAGCTCATAGGCGGCCTGAGCCCGCCGTGGGCGCCACCCCGATCTCAGATCATTGAGGTAGTCCTCGGTCGACTGGTGGTCGTAGGCGATCCAGCCAAAGCCGATGAAGACAGCCACACAGAGAAACACCACCAGTAAGGGAACGAGAAACAGTCCCACGAAGGTCCGCAGGGGACCTCCTCCCTCTTCCCCGGTCACCGATGACGAATCGATGTCGTTACTCATCGTTCCAGCTTACCGCCTCTGGCGGCATTTTTTTTCACTCGCGGCTCGAATTCTTGTCACCTGCTGCCGTCTAGCGGCGCACGAGTATAGCCGTTTCTCTATCCCGAAGCTGGCACGCATCCTGCTGACCTAGTTCCGGGAGTCGGTATCCTCCGGGACATTCCGACGCAGGAGCCCTATGAGATTTGCCACATTGAGTCGCCGCTCCACCAAGCAGGGCTTCACTCTTATCGAGCTCCTGATCGTGGTGGCCATTGTCGGCATCATCGCCGCCATTCTCATACCCAATCTGCTCGACTCGCTGCAAAAGGCCAAACAGAAGCGCACCGTCGGCGATATAAGGGATCTCGGAGTCGCCTGGTTCTCCTGGATGACCGATCAGATATCGGCGGCCGCCGCAGGGTCGAGCACCAGGAAGCTCGATTTCGAACAGGATCTGCCCGTGACGCTGACACAGCAGGATCTCGAAAAAATGCTCTATGTGAGCAGCACCATGTTCTACATCCAGGAAGTGCCGAGCCGCGACGGTTGGGGACGCAACTACGACTTTCGATGGACCGGACCCAACGCCGCAGACATGATGATCGGCATACGTAGCTATGGCCGCGACGGCCAGGTTGGACCGACATCGAATCCCTACCCCATCGAGCCGTTTGTCGCCTCCTCGTATGACGAGGATATTGTCTGGGCTGACGGCTACTTTATCCGCTATCCTGCAGGCGCCAAGGCACAGTAGAGACCCTGCTTTCTTCGCTTGACATAAAGCGCGACACGGGTATCCTTGCGGGACCTTGGAGGGGGCCCGCTAGCGGCCGCGGATCCTACATGTCGCAGATCTTCAAGCCGAGCACCAACACGCTGGCCAGGGTGAGTCTGTTTGGTGCGATCTTCTTCCTGGTCTCGATAATCTGGGTCTTTGCCGAGCTCAATCGCTCGGCCTGGGCCACCCGCGAGGGTGTGATTCGCAAACAGCCTATTCCCTTCAGTCACGACCATCACGTAGCGGCTATGGGCATCGACTGCCTCTACTGCCACACCTCGGCGGAGGAGTCCGCGTTCGCCGGTATCCCACCCACCGCCACGTGCATGAACTGCCACAAGCAGATCTGGAAGAACAGCCCCATGCTGGAACCGGTGCGCGAGAGTTTTCGCACCGGTGAGCCCATCGAATGGGTGCGGGTCTATGACCTTCCCGACTTCGTCTACTTCAACCACGGTATTCACATCTCCAAAGGTATCGGTTGCGCTACCTGCCATGGTCGAGTCGACAAAATGCCGTTGATGAAACAGGCGAGTTCCCTCCAGATGGAGTGGTGTCTGGACTGCCACCGCGAGCCGGAGAAATACGTGCGCCCGCGATCCGAGATCTACAACATGGAATGGACGGCCGCGGATCAGGAGGTCCTCGGGAACGAGCTAGTGGTCGAGTATGGAATCGAGAGTCGCCTGAGTTGTTCCGCCTGCCATCGCTAGCAATGTCGGAGAAGACATTGAAGATGGATATTCGGTCGCCAACAGAGCAGAACCTCGACACCGACGACTCGAGTTACCGGCTCGATCTTGCCCAGATTCGTGAGCGACTGAGCCAGGCTCGGGGAGCAGAATTCTGGCGCAGCTTGGAGGAGCTGGCACAGCAACCGGAGTTCGAAGAGCTGCTGCATCGGGAGTTCCCCCAACAGGCTGCCGAACTACCCGACGGTGTGAACCGACGCCGTTTCCTCCAGCTCATGAGTGCGTCCCTGGCTCTCGGTGGATTGACCGCTTGTACTCGGCAACCGTTGGAAAGAATCGTCCCCTACGTCCAGCAGCCCGAGGCGCTGGTACCTGGCCAACCCGTGTTCTTCGCCACTTCCATGCCGTTGGACGGGTTCGCCCGCCCACTGCTGGTGGAGAGTCACATGGGGCGGCCCACCAAGGTGGAAGGCAATCCACAGCATCCGGCCAGCGGTGGCGCCACCGATCTGTATTCCCAGGCTTCGGTTCTGACTCTCTATGACCCCGAGCGCTCCCAAGTGGTACGTAACATCGGCCGCATCCGTACCTGGAACGCCTTCGTGGATGACACGGCCAGCCTTGTGCAAGCGCTGGGGTCCTTGGGCGATCTGCGCCTGCGGATTCTCACTCGCACGGTGACCTCACCCTCCCTGGCGAATCTCATCGAGCAAGTGCTAGCAGTCCACCCACAAGCCAAGTGGCACCAGTACTCGCCGGTCTCTCGTGATGCCGAGCGCCAGGGTCTGGAAGCGGCATTTGGCCAGGCGTTGTCGGTGGAGTACGACCTGACACGGGCCGACGTGGTGGTCGGTCTCGACTCGGACTTCCTCACCTCGGGTCCCGGGAGTCTTCGCTACGCCCGCGACTTCGCCAGCCGACGACGAGCCGAGGAGGGCCAGAGCGATCTGAGTCGCTTCTACGCCGCCGAAAGCACGCCCACCAGCACGGGCACCATGGCGGACCATCGATTGCCGGTACGGGCGAGCGAAATCGACAACTTGGCCATGGCCCTAGCGACGGCAGTCGGTCTGCCTGGCGCGTCGCGACCGGACGAGTCCCTGAACGCCCGACACTCAGCCTGGGTCGAAGCCGTCGCAGCCGACCTGAAATCCCACCGCGGTCGCTGCGTGGTGGTGCCAGGAGAGGTGACCCCAGCCGCGGTTCACACCTTGGCTCAGGCCATGAACGACTGGCTCGGCAACCAGGGTCAGACTGTGAGGTTCTCGGAAGCCGTTGAGGCGCGGCCTGATAACGAAACGCAGTCCCTGCGCGAGCTGGTCACCGACATGCAGGCAGGTGAGGTCGATCTCTTGCTGATTCTTGGCTCCAACCCGGTCTACGAGGCACCCATCGACCTCGACTTCGCCGACGCCATGAGCCAGGTGCAGCGGCGGATCCACCTCGGCCTCTTCGAGGATGAGACGGCCGAGCTGTGCCACTGGCACATTCCGCAAGCGCACTACCTGGAAAGCTGGGGAGATGCCCGCGCCGTTGACGGCACGGTCTGTTTCACGCAGCCACTGATCGAGCCCCTCTATGGTGGCAAGACCGGCAGCGAGGTGCTGAGTCTGTTTGCCGGGGATGGAGAGGGGACCGCTCTCGATCTGCTCCAAGGTTACTGGCGCCCTCAGTTACCGGCTGAAGAGTTCGACCGCACCTGGCGCCGATGGCTGCATGACGGGTTTATCACCGGCTCATCGACGGCTACCGTTGTGGCCACAGTTCATGAAGATGCGATCGCAGAGGCATGCAGCACCCTGCAAGACAATCGCCGCGGCAGTGACGACCTCGAGCTGCTGTTGCGGCCCGATCCGACGATCTACGACGGTTCCTTCAACAACAACGCTTGGCTCCAAGAATGCCCCAAGCCGCAAACTCAGCTGACCTGGGACAATGCGGCGCTGATCGGTCCCGCCCTAGCCGAACGAAAAGGTCTGCAGAACACACAGGTCGTCGAGCTCGCCGTAGCCGGCCGGACCCTGGAGGTGCCGGTCTGGGTGCTCCCCGGCCACCCCGATGGCTGCATTACGCTGAGTCTCGGCTACGGCCGGCGAACCACCGGCAGGGTAGGTACGGGCACCGGCTTCGACGCCTATCAGCTAAGGACCGCGGAGTCGCCCTGGCTGGCCACTGGCCTCGAGCTACGTCCGACCGACCGTACCCACAAGCTCGCCAGTACCCAGCTGCACAGCAATATTCCATTGGCAGGCCGCGAAGCGGAGCATCGGCACCTCGTTCGGGTCGGAACGGTGCACGAGTTCGAGGAAGAGCCCGATTTTGCCCAGCACATGGGCCACACGCCACCGCCTGAGCTGTCCCTTTTCCCACCGGTCGATTACCCCGGTCATGCCTGGGGTCTGTCCATCGATTTGTCGTCCTGCACGGGCTGCAACGCCTGTGTGGTCGCCTGTCAGGCGGAGAACAATATCCCAGTGGTCGGCAAGGAGATGGTGGCCAGGGGCCGGGAGATGCACTGGATCCGCATCGACCGCTACTTCCAAGGCGATTTGGACGATCCGCAGGTCCATCACCAACCGGTCATGTGCATGCACTGCGAGCAGGCCCCCTGCGAGCCCGTGTGCCCCGTAGCCGCCACGGTACACAGCGACGAAGGCCTCAACGACATGGTCTACAACCGCTGTGTGGGTACCCGTTACTGCTCCAACAACTGCCCCTACAAGGTGCGACGATTCAACTTCCTCAAGTACAACGACACCAAGACTCCGGTTCTCAAGATGCTCCGCAACCCGGACGTCACGGTGCGCACGCGCGGCGTGATGGAGAAGTGCACCTACTGTGTGCAGCGGATCAACCACACGCGCATTCGAGCCCGCACCGAGGACCGGCCCATTCTCGACGGCGAGATCCAGACAGCCTGTCAGCAAGTGTGTCCGAGCCAGGCGATCGTCTTCGGGGACATCAACGATCCCCAATCCGTAGTCTCCAAGGCGAAGGCTAGCCCTTTGAGTTACGGCATCCTCGAGGAGCTGGGAACCCAGCCCCGTACCAGCTATCTGGCCAAGCTCATGAATCCCAACGACAAGCTGGAGAAGACTGGCGATGACACCGCCTGAGGACACAGTCGGTTCGGGCCGCATGCCCTATAAGCCACCGATCGTGGCGCCGGGACATTCACCCGGTTCAGTCACCGACCAGATTTCGGCGGTGGTTCTGAGCCGCACGCCCCGCTGGTGGTACTTCGCCTTTGGTGCCTCGTTTCTCTTGGTTCTGCTGCTGCTCCAGGCCCTGACCAAGCTGCTGTTCGAGGGCACCGGAATCTGGGGGCTCAACATCCCGGTGGGCTGGGGTTTCGCCATCATCAATTTCGTCTGGTGGATCGGAATCGGTCACGCCGGCACTCTGATCTCGGCCATTCTGCTGCTCCTGCGTCAGGAATGGCGAACCTCGATCAACCGCTTCGCCGAGGCGATGACACTGTTTGCCGTCGCCTGCGCCGGGATCTTCCCGCTCATTCACGTCGGCCGGCCCTGGTTGGCGTACTGGTTGTTGCCCTACCCCAACACGATGGATCTCTGGCCCCAGTTCCGCAGCCCACTCGTTTGGGACGTCTTTGCGGTAACGACGTACGCCACGGTGTCTCTTCTCTTCTGGTACGTCGGATTGATCCCTGATCTAGCCACACTGCGGGATCGGGCCCAAGCTGGGTATTCCAAGATCGCCTATGGCGTGTTGGCCATGGGATGGCGCGGATCCGCCACTCACTGGCACAACTATGAGACCGCCTATCTGCTGCTGGCGGGGCTGGCGACCCCCCTGGTGGTCTCGGTACACACGGTAGTGAGCTTCGATTTCGCGGTCGGCGTGATCCCCGGCTGGCACGCCACCATCTTTCCGCCCTACTTCGTGGCTGGCGCGATCTTCGCCGGCTTCGCCATGGTCATCACACTGATCGTTCCCTTACGCGCCATCTTCGGCCTCAAGGACTTCATCACTACCCGGCATCTGCAGAACATGGGCAAAGTGCTTCTGGCCACCGGCCTGATCGTGGCCTACGGCTACCTGATGGAGATCTTTCTCGCCTGGTACAGCGGCAACTGGTTCGAGCAGTTCATGATCCTCAATCGAATCACAGGTCCATACCGATACCAGTGGTGGTCTCTGCTGCTGTGCAACGTGCTGGTGCCACAGTTGCTGTGGATTCGCAAGGTGCGTACGTCACCTGTGCCGCTCTTCCTGGTGGCCATGTTCGTCAACGTCGGCATGTGGCTGGAACGGTTCGTCATCGTGGTGACCAGCCTGCATCGGGATTTCCTGCCTTCCTCCTGGGGTATGTACTCGGGCACCGTCTGGGACTGGGCCACTTTCGTAGGTACCATCGGCCTGTTTCTGGCTTTGCTGTTCCTGTTCATCCGCTTCTTGCCAATGATCTCGATATTCGAGATGCGGACGATCGTCCCCAAGCAGGGCCCCAAGACCGAGGAGTCCGTGCCATGACCGAGCCGGTCCGCAAGCCGCCATTTGGGCTGATGGCCGAGTTTCACTCGTCCACTGAGCTGATCCGCGCCATTCGCGAAGCGCGGAAGGCCGGCTACACCAAACTGGAGGCCTACACGCCGTATCCCATAGAGGAGGTCTGGGAGGAGCTCGGGCATCACCGTTCCTGGCTGCCCTTGATCGTTCTGATCGGGGGAGTCGTCGGCTGTCTGGCCGGGTACTTCCTGCAGTATTGGACGTCGGTCATCAACTACCCCCTGAACGTGGGCGGTCGGCCGCTGAACAGCTGGGTAGCGTTTATCCCCGTGACCTTCGAGACTACGGTGCTGTTTGCCGCCAGTGCTGCGGTCTTGGGAATGTTCGCGCTCAACCGCCTGCCCATGCCATACCACCCGGTGTTCAACGTCGAGCGCTTTGCCCTGGCTTCCCGGGATCGCTACTTCCTGGCGATCGGCGCTTGGGATCCCGAGTTCGATCGCCAGCAAACCGAGGAGTTCCTGCACGGACTCCAACCTTACGAGGTGTCGGAAATTGCGAGTTGAGCCCCGGATGCTACGGCGCGCCACAGCACTGGCTCTCCTTGGCCTGTTGGGCTTTGGCTGCCGACAGGACATGCACGATCAACCCCGACACGAGCCGTTGGAGCCCAGTACCTTCTTCGCCAACGGCAGCTCCTCGCGGTCCCAGGTGGAGGGGACGGTCGCCCGTGGGACACTGCTCGACGACGTCGCTTTCATTACGGGTCGCACAGCAGAAGATCGGTTTGTCTCGGCTTTGCCCTTACCCCTCACCCGGCCCCTGCTCGAGCATGGTCGCAGCCGCTTCAACGCCTTCTGTTCGCCCTGCCATGGCCGTCTCGGCGACGGCGGCGGTATGGTCGTGCAGCGAGGATTCAAGCAGCCCGAGTCGTTTCATGAGCTGCGCCTGGTGGAGAGTCGCGTGGGCTACTTCTTCGACGTCATGACCAACGGCTTCGGGCAGATGTCGAGCTACGCGGCACAGATCGACCCGGCAGATCGCTGGGCCATCGCTGCCTATGTCAAAGCCCTGCAATTGAGCCAGCTCGTGCCTGTGGACACCCTGACATCTGCGGAGCTGCAGCAGCTCGAGACTGCCTCAACGACGATCGAAGACACCGCAGAGGGAGACGCGGAATGAGCCAGCCGCAGTGGACGCCACCGACCGATCTGCAAAGCCTCAAGGGCAGGGCCTGGCTCGTCGGTGGCATCGGTGTGGCCGGTTCTGCGGTCGGTTTCTTTGTCGACAGCACCAGGCTCGTTCAGTCTTACCTGGTGTCGTGGCTTTTCTGGACCTGTATCGCCCTTGGCTGCCTTGCCATCATGATGCTTCATCACCTGACTCGGGGGGCGTGGGGTCTCATGATCCGGCGCAGTCTCGAGGCTGCAACCCGCACGCTGCCCGTGCTGGCTCTGCTTTTTATACCCATCTTGCTGCGTCTCGAGGATCTCTACAGCTGGGCCCGTCCCGAGGCGGCGGCAGATCCGCTCATTCAGCACAAAGCGATCTACCTCAATCCGGTGGCCTTCTCGATCCGTTCGGTTCTGTACTTCGCGATCTGGATCCTTTTCACCTGGGCTCTCAATCGAATGTCCTTGCAGCAGGACCAGACCGGCGACCCGGGTCTCTTGCGCCGCCTGCAAACCGTTGCCGCACCCGGCCTGGGGATCTACTTTCTGCTGGCGAGCTTTGCAGCTATGGATTGGTTGATGTCCCTGGATCCCCACTGGTATTCGAGCATCTTCGGGGTCTATTTCATCGTCGGTCAGGGAGTTGCGGCATTTGCCTTCATCATCATCGTGGCGCTCTATCTGTCCCTGCGAGAGCCAATGTCTGGAGCCCTGCGGCCGCACCACTTCCACGACTACGGCAAGCTGCTGCTCGCCTTTGTCATGATCTGGAGCTACATCGCCATCTCGCAGCTGCTGATCATCTGGTCGGGCAACCTGCCTGAAGAGACTCCCTGGTACCTGGAGAGAACTCACGGCGGCTGGAAATGGGTCTCGATCGCCCTCATCCTGTTTCACTTCCTGCTGCCCTTTCTGCTGCTGCTATCGCGCGACCTGAAGCGGAGTGCACGACTGTTGAGCTGTGTGGCTGTGGGAGTGCTGGTAATGCGCTGGATCGACCTCTACTGGCAGGCGGCGCCGACGTTTCACCATGGCCCCGTGCCCAGTTGGCTGGATCTCGCCACCATGGCGGGTCTCGGAGGCATCTGGGTCGCGCTCTTTGCCGGCCAGCTGCAAAAGCGGTCCCTGTTGCCGGTCAACGACCCCTACCTCGAGGAGGCTCTCCACCGTGAGTAAAAGCAAGCAGCCACTGGACAGCGAACTCAACGTCCGAGCTCTCGCCGGCCTGGCAGCGGTGCTGCTGCTGGTGGTGGCTCTGGCGTTTGTCCTCATGTGGTGGCTTTCCAATCGGATGCTCGACGAGCGCATCGCCGCCGACCCGCCGCCGCCTCTGCTGCCCGAGGCCAGGTTGCCCCACGAACCACCTGGACCGCGGCTGCAGTCAGACCCCTTCGCGGAGTTGAGAGCTCTACGAGCTGTCGAGGAGCAGACACTCACGACCTATGCCTGGGTCGACGAGGGTGCGGGGATCGTACGGGTGCCTGTCGACAGAGCTATGGACTTGCTGGTGGAAAAGGGGCTCAAAGAGCAGGAGGAATAGGGTGATTTCGCGCCGCTGGCTCAGCCTGCTTCTTGTCGCCCTCATGGTCGGCCCCGGGGTCCGCCCCAGCGCCGCTTCCCAGGACCTACCCGGGTCCCTGGAGGATGTCGGTATCGACCAAAACCTCGGAGAGTTGGTCCCTCTTGATCTGGTCTTCAGGGACGAAAGCGACCGGCAAGTGGAGCTCGGAGAGTTTCTTGGAGAGCGCCCCGTGGTGCTGGCCCTGGTCTATTTCGACTGCCCCATGCTCTGCCCCATGATCTTGAACGGCCTCACCTCGGCACTGAAGACTCTCAAATTCGAGCCCGGAGCAGAGTTCGAGGTCGTGGTGGTGAGCTTCGACGCTCGGGAGACACCAGCCATGGCCAAAGAGGCCAAGGCCACCTACTTGGAGCGCTACGGGCGCCCGGGCACAGAAGCGGGTTGGCATTTTCTCACTGGTGACGATCAGAGTATCCAGACGCTAACCGACAGAGTGGGCTTTCGCTTCACTTACCTGCCCGATACAGGCCAGTTCGCGCACGCAGCAGGGATCATGGTACTGACTCCCAAGGGACAAATCGCGCGGTACTTCTACGGTGTCGAGTACGCCCCAAGGGATCTACGCTTGGGTCTCATCGAGGCCGCGGACAACCAGATCGGATCGGTCGTCGACCAAGTGCTCCTCTACTGCTACCACTACGATCCGGTGACCGGAAGCTACAGCGCGGTCGCCATGAATATCGTCCGTTTGGGCGGTGCCATATTCGTGGCGATCTTTGGTCTCCTCTTGTTGATCCTTTGGCGACGCGAGAGACATCGGCAGCCGACAGCGGCGAAGGCTTGAGCAACGTCATGTGGAAGAACTTTCCTCTATTTCCGGATAGGGCGACGGAGTTCGCGGGGCAGGTCGACGCCCTCTATTTCACCTTCTTGGGCATCTCGGCCTTTTTTTCGGCACTCATCGCCTTTCTCGTCGTCTATTTCGCCATCCGCTACCGGCGGCGAGCGGACGACGAGGTCGGACGTCCCGAGAAGGCGGGGCTATGGTTGGAGCTCACCTGGTCTGTCATTCCTCTGATCATTTTGTTGGGCATGTTCACCTGGGGCGCCAAGGTTTACATCGCCGCTTATCGAGCTCCCGCCTATGCCGTCGAGTACTTCGTTACGGCTAAACAGTGGATGTGGAAATTCCAGCACCCCGAGGGCCAGCGCGAGATCAACCATTTCCACGTGCCATTGGGCCAGTCCACTCGATTGACGATGACATCAGAGGACGTGATTCACTCGTTCTTCGTGCCGGCCTTTCGAGTCAAGGCCGATGTGCTGCCTGGCCGCTACACCAGTGTTTGGTTCAAAGCGGAGAAGACCGGCACCTTTCAGCTGTTCTGTGCAGAGTACTGTGGTGCCGAGCATTCGTTGATGACCGGCACCATCACTGTGATGGAACCCGCGGAATACGAAGCCTGGCTGGCCGACGTCAAGAAGGGGCCCTCCGTCGTCGCCTCAGGCAAGGAGCTCTTCCAGGCGAAGGCGTGCAACACTTGTCATCGTCCCGACACCGCAGCGCAGGCTCCAATTCTCCACGGGCTGTATGGCGAGGAGGTGGAACTCGGGACTGGCGAGATCGTGATGGTCGACGCCAACTACATTCGCGACTCCCTTCTCAACCCCACCGCCAAACTGGTGAAGGGTTACAAGCCGCTGATGCCCACTTATCAGGGACAACTCAGCGAGGAGGAGATTCTGCAGCTCATAAGCTACATCAAGTCCCTCGGCGATGAGCCCGACGAAGAAGACAAACCCCAGCAAGAAACGACCCCTGAATTCCAGAGCGAAGAACGATGAGCACGACCGTAACCACATCGGCAAAACGACTGAACTACCTGAACGTCGACCATGGCATGAAGTCGTGGCTGCTGACCAAGGATCACAAGCGGATTGCGATCCTCTACCTGATCTCCCTCAGCTTCTTCTTCCTCATCGGTGGTCTGATGGCGGTCTTCATCCGCATCGAGCTCGCTACGCCGGCGGGTGACCTGGTGGAGCCGGATACCTACAACCGGCTGTTCACCATGCACGGGGTCCTAATGATCTTTCTGTTCCTGATCCCCGGTGTGCCGGCGGTGCTGGGGAACTTCCTGATCCCCATCATGATCGGAGCCAAGGACCTGGCCTTTCCCAAGCTCAACCTCGCCAGTTGGTACGTCTTCAACGCCGGTGGTCTGTTCATGATCTGGGCCATGCTGCACGGGGGTGTCGACACCGGCTGGACCTTCTATACGCCCTACAGCACCGCCTTCACGGACACCCATGTCATTGCCACGGCTTTGGGTGCCTTTATCGCCGGCTTTGCTTCCATCATGACAGGGCTCAACTTCATCGTCACGATCCACCGCATGCGGGCGCCTGGGCTCACCTGGTTCCGGCTGCCACTATTCGTCTGGGCCCATTACGCCACCGCCCTCATTCAGGTCCTCGGTACGCCGGTGGTGGCCATCACCATCTTGTTGGTGGCGGCAGAGCGTCTGCTGGGCATCGGCATCTTCGATCCGGCCCTGGGGGGAGACCCGGTGCTGTTCCAACACCTTTTCTGGTTCTACTCACACCCAGCGGTCTACATCATGATCCTGCCAGCCATGGGTGTGATCAGCGAGCTCATTACGGCATTCGCGCGCAAGCGGATCTTTGGCTACAAGTTCGTTGCATTCTCGAGTGTGGCCATCGCGGTCTTGGGCTTCCTGGTGTGGGGTCACCACATGTTCGTCAGCAGCCAATCGGTCTACGCGGGCATTCTCTTCTCGGTGCTCTCCATGCTGGTGGCGGTGCCTTCGGCGGTCAAGACGTTCAACTGGACAGCGACGCTTTACCAGGGCTCCATCTCCTGGCAGACGCCGATGATCTACGCGCTCGGATTCCTCGGCCTGTTCGTCATCGGCGGTCTGACCGGCACCATGCTGGCTACCCTGGGCATCGACATCCACGTTCACGACACCTACTTCGTTGTCGCCCACTTTCACTACATCATGGTGGGCGGCGCCATCATGGCCTATCTTGGCGGTCTTCACTTCTGGTGGCCCAAGATGACAGGGCGGATGTATCCGGTTTTTTGGTCCAAGATCTCCGCCGGCTTGGTGTTCTTCGGCTTCAATCTGACCTTTTTCCCGCAGTTCATCCTCGGATACCTCGGCATGCCGCGGCGCTATCACGCCTATCCTGAGGAGTTTCAGGTTCTCAATGTCCTGTCCTCGGCGGGAGCGACGATTCTGGGGCTGGGCTATCTGATCCCCATCATCTACTTCATCTGGTCCATGCGGTATGGAGAGCGGGCCCCGGCCAATCCCTGGGGAGCTTACGGTCTGGAGTGGGAGATCCCCTCTCCACCCACCACCTACAATTTCGAGGAAACCCCCGTGGTGACCCGAGAGGCCTACGATTACACCGGCATCGAGGAGAAGAGTGTTGCCTGATCCGTCAAGCGGTCATGCCTTCGGCCTAGCCCATCAGTTCGACGACTACGAGCAGCAACGGGAGGCCTCCTACCTCGGAGTGTGGGTCTTCCTGGTCACCGAGATTCTCTTCTTCGGCGGCCTGTTTACCGCGTATATCGTCTATCGATCGCAATTCCCCTTCGCCTTCGCCATGGGCAGTCACGAGTTGGACATCACGCTCGGCTCCATCAATACTGCCGTGCTCATCGGCAGCAGCTTGACCATGGCCATGGCGGTATGGGCTACGCAGACCGGACGCCGAAGATCCATCGTCGCCTACATTCTGGCGACCATCCTGCTGGGCGGGGTTTTTCTCGGCATTAAAGTCGTGGAATACACCGCCAAGTTCGAGCACCATCTCTTTCCCGGCCCGAACTTTCACTGGCAGGGCAGCGACCCGGCACATGTGGAGATGTTTTTCAACCTCTATTTCGCGATGACGGGACTGCACGCCCTTCACATGGTCATCGGCATCGGTATCCTGCTGGTGATCGCGGTACTGGCCTGGCGGGGGTCTTTCTCACCCCAAAACCACAACCTGGTGGAGGGTATCGGCCTCTACTGGCACTTTGTCGATATCGTCTGGATCTTCCTTTTTCCGCTGCTTTATCTGTTGGGCCGCAACATTCAATCCTAGAAGAGCTCGCTGCATGTCGGAACACATCACATCACCCAAGATCTATATCCTGGTTTTCCTCTCCCTGATGGTACTGACGACGGTCACGGTGGCCGTCGCCTTCATGGAGCTCGGACCTTTGAACGACGTGATAGCTCTCACCATCGCCGTCTCCAAGGCTTCCCTGGTGGTGCTCTACTTCATGCATGTCCGGCACAGCACCCCCTTGACCAAGCTGGTGGTGGTCGCCGGCTTTCTCTGGCTCATTTTTCTTATCGCCCTGACTCTGAGCGACTATTACACCCGGGGAATGATCCGCACGCCCCTGGGCTAGCCCGGTCGACGGACTCCCGCAGCGACCTCGTGTTGGTAGGTGAGCAGCGTTTCGCTGATCTCGACGGGATAGGCAGGTTCGGCAGGTCGGAGAGCTCGCACCGAATTCGGCAGCGCCTCGATCTGCTGGCGAGCCCACAGGCGACTCTCCTCCAGAGAAACTCGACCTGCCGGGGTCCGCTCGCCAGCCGCCATCACCTGTCGCAGTAACGGCTCTCCGGGAAGGGTCTCACCGTGACGGGCGATGACGTCGCCCTCGAATCGGCCTTTCTCTCGCCGTCGAAAGACCTGCTTGCGACCCGGCAGCACCGGCTTGCCCGGCGACAACTTCAACCGACCGGTGCCCCTGTACTCCACCAGCTTGTACGCCGTGTCCGCGGACGGCGCATCGTGCGAAACACCCATTCGGGTACCGACACCAAATCCGGTAATGGGCGCTTGACGTTCCACTATGGCAGCGATCCGGTACTCATCCAGCCCGCCGCTGGCGAAGATCTCCAGGCGTTCGAGACCCGCCTGGTCCAGGATCTCGCGCACCTCGAAGGCCAACTGGACCAGGTCCCCCGAGTCCAACCGAACGCCACGGATCTTGAAATCCTCGCCCAGTTCCTGAGCCAGCTCAGTCACCTTGCGGGCGCCCGCCAGGGTGTCGTAAGTGTCCACCAACAGAATGGTCTCGGGGTACAGTCTCGCGAAGTTGCGGAGGGCCTCGATCTCGCTGTCGTGTGCCTGAATGTAGCTGTGAGCGATGGTGCCCGTCACCGGAATGCTATATGTCTTTCCCGCTAGGACATTGCTGGTCGCGGTGGCGCCCGCGATATAGGCGACCCGTGCGGCTTTCAAGCCCGCGTCGGTACCATGGATTCGCCGCAGACCGAACTCCACCACGGCGCGGCCTGCAGCGGCCTCTACGACGCGCGCAGCCTTCGACGCCAGCACGGTCTGCGAGTGGATCTGATTCATCAGAAAGGTTTCGACCAGCTGCGCCTGCGGTAGAGGTGCCACCAACTCGAGCACGGGCTCGTCGGGGAACACCGGCGTACCCTCGGGTACCGCGTGGACCGCACCGGTGAACCGAAGCTCTCCGAGCCACTTCAAGAACTCCTGGGAGAACATCCCCAGGCTCGACAAGTATTCGGTGGCCTCCGGCAAGAAGCGCAGATTCTCGAGAAACCTCAAGACCGAATCCAGGCCGCAGGCCAAGAAGTAGTTGCGCTCGGGCTGCAGGCTGCGGATGAAGAGGCTGAAGACGGCGTCCTGGGACATTCCCTGGCGCCAGTAGGCTTGCGCCATGGTCAGCTCGTAGAGATCGACCAGCAGTGCGGCGTTGTCGTCGTCCACCCAGGGTGCTGCGCTATCCATCGATGGTGTCCTTGGTCGGATCCCAAGCCTATCCGAGAAATGCTAGCCTGGCTTCTAGTCGTGGATCTGTTGCTATTGGGTCTCGCGCTCGGGTTGGCCGCCGGCATCAGCCCCGGTCCGCTACTCGCCCTGGTGATCACCTCCTCTCTCGAGCGCGGTTTCGGTGCCGGCCTCATGGTGGCCGTGGCCCCCTTACTCACGGACGCACCCATTATCCTGCTGGCTGTTCTGGTGCTCAAGGACATGCCCGAGCCCTTCCTGGCCGGCCTTGGCGTGATCGGCGGCTGCTTTGTGGTCTATCTCGGTCTACGCACCTTTAGGTCTGACAAGCCATCCATCGGGGCCAAGACTGCAAGCGGTGATCTTCGTGACCTGGGACGGGGCGCCCTGGTCAATTTCTTCAACCCTCAACCCTGGCTCTTGTGGCCGACCGTCCAGGGCCCGCTCCTGGTTCAAGGCTGGCGACAGAGCCCTCTGGTTGGGCTTGGGTTTGTCACCAGTTTCTATCTGGCGATCGTCGGCAGCAAGGTGGCCATCGCCGCACTCGTAGCCCGTGGTCGTCACAATCTCGACCAACGCTGGTACCGGCGACTCCTGCAGAGCTGCGGCGTATTGCTGGTGGTCCTCGGGGGTTGGCTCGTCGTCCAGTCGGTCAGCAAGGTCCTATGACGTCCGCGCCGCCAGTATCGATAGGTATTGTCTCCACGGACCGACCTCGTCGGTGTAGAGGCCGGCCATGGACCGGGAGATCTGAGCCAGGTGGTTCAAGTCGTGTACCACCCAAGTGGCCAGTAGCTCCTGGAGTGTCACCCTTCCCAGCTCCGGATGTTGGCCGGTCTGAGCCAAGTTCTGCCGGCTGAGCTGCCAGTCTCGCAAGATCTCCAGATTCTCCTGTCGCAGCTCCTCGAATTCGTCGACCAGCTCGGCCAGAGTGTTCCCAGCACTGCCTTCAAACTGTGCCACCCTGTCGAACGTCTCAAAAGGCCGCGTTTCGCCCTCCCCGAGGATGATCTTCGCTCGTGGTATCCAATCCGTCCGCTCACCGTGAATCAAGTGCCCGACGACATCGAAGGGTCTCCAGTCCTCACGGTTTCCAACGCCCTGAGTCCAGCCCGACGGTAGGTCCACCAACAGAACCCGAAGAACAGAGGGAGTTCTGGCCAGGACCTGCATGGCGTGGTCGAGATCAAACTGCATTAGCAACCTCCGTTCATACTCGTCTTGCGCATGAAAAGGGCAGGGCCTACCGGAGAACCAACCGGATGGCGAAGCCCAGAGCCAGCGCCAGAGGAAGTGTCGTTACCCAGGTGGCCAGAATCTGTCGAATCGTATCCCAGCGCCCATTGCTGGTGGCCATGCCGATGCCAAAGATCGAGCCGCACGAGACATGAGTGGTGCTTACAGGCACCCCCACACTAGAGGCTCCTAGTACCAGCCCCGCAGTGACCAGGTTCGCCGTCAGACCCTGCCCCGGATTGAGGTCGGTGATCCGTTTGCTCATCGTCTCGGCCACCTTTCGCGACTGAACCCAGCCGCCCACGGCCATCGCCAGAGCCACCAGCGCCAGTTTGCCCGCGCTCAAGGCGGTTCCACCGACTCCCGATCCCAGCAGCAACAACGCCGCGATCTTGGGGGTATCGTTCACCGCCCTCGCAAAACAGACGGCCCCACCGCTCAAGAAATGTAGAGAGTCCACCGACCGACGGGCGGCCAGCCGAATTCCATGCCTGGGAGAGTGAAGCTCGCACCGAGCAGCCGGGACGATCTCGACCTCGAGTCCCCGAACGGGACCGGAATCTCTCCAGATCAAACCTCCCGCGGTGGCCATTGCGGGCTCCCTCTCACCACCCGAGACACACAGGCAGCTGTCCTCCTGGATAGCCAGGCGCTGGCGGACCCGTCGTAAGACGACATAGGCCCCGGCAGTCAGCCCGAGCGCCATGATCGGGCTCAGCAACAACGGCTGGCCAAACTTGGTAGCCAGCCGCTGCCAATCAATGGCCATCGGCCCGGCAGCAGCCAGCCCGGCACCCACCAGCGCACCTGTCAGTGCATGGGTAGTGGAGGTGGGCATGCCCAGCCAGGTCGCCAGAAGAATCGTCACTGCCGCGGCACTCCCGACCGCCGCCAATAGCCCCGGTCCGATAAACGTGTCGGGCACCAATCCCTTGCCGCTAAAGGCGACGGCGAGCTTCTCGGCCATGAACACGGACAGCAGACTACCGACGGCGGTTGCCGCGGTCGCCCAAACCAGGGCCGTGTGAAAGGAGGCAGCACCACTCCCATAAAGAGTTGCCACCCCTTTGAAGTTGTCATTGGCGCCGTTGCTCCAGGCGAGAAAGAAGGCACCGATTACCAGCAGCACAAAAACCATGAAACGGCCTCCCATAGCCGAAAAACTGCTCAAGGTACGCTGTGGGATCTTGGGCGGATTCGTCGACTTACGGTTCGAGACGGGGGTCACGTCGCCGATGTCGGGGTACGTAATCGAGAGGCGGTACCAGCCTCGCCCGCGCCAGATAGTCCACGATCGCGTCGGCAGCCATGCGATGGGCCAGTTCGTTGGGGTGGGCGTTGGTGAACGGGATCACTGCGAGTCGGCGGGCGTCGACCGCTTGATATTCCTCTGTCAAATCAAGCACCGGAACATCGAGGGACTCGCCCACCTCGCCGGCTTTGGCGTGCAGCTCTAGATAGGGATAGGAGTCGTCCAACTGACAGTCGAAGATCGGAAACACGACCAAAATCATGGGGATCGAACGGCTGCGCGTTGCTTTGTGCAGGCTCCGCACGGCTCGGCCAAAGGCCTGCCAGTGCTCTCCGTGGAACAGAGAATGGTAGTAGGCGGTCAGCTCCCGACGGCGGCGAGTGTTCTCAAGCCGATCCCATGCCCACTGGTAAAGCCGACTGTGTCCGTACAGAGACGCACTGAGGCCAGGACCAGGTTCGCGGGTCACAATACCGGTCCTCAACTCTTCCAGCTCCTCCGGTTCGGTCGGCTCGGCGTCATTCAGGACAACACTCAAGATCAGTAGGTCGGGATCCAACCAGTCGAGACGGTCTTTCAGGGACCTGTACTGCCGGACGGTGTTCCAGCCCGGACGACTCCAATTGACCACCTCGAATCGGTCACCGCGAGATACCGCATTGAGCCGAATCTCGAGCCGGTCGGGAAAGGCATCCTCCGCATGAACACCGTCACCCCAGGCGAACGAATCCCCCACCACAACGATTCGGAACTGGTCCTCCTTCGGACCGGGCTCCCGACGCGGCTTTCTGAAGTCGGGCCTGAACAGACGCGACTGTCCAGCGGTAACCAGCTCAGTGGTTTGCGGTTGGAAACTGTCCGGCAGAATTCCCCAACGCAAGACAAGCTCGACTAGGACGAGCGTCACCGCAAGAGAAGCGGCGGAGAGTGTCAGACCCAATGCAATCCTACGGACCATCACCACGCGAATGAATTCTACCGAGCCAGGCCTTGCTCCGCCGGCGGAGCTTCCTCTACCATCGGTCCATGTCCTCCTCTGAATCGAGTCGGAAACCGCTCACCTACGCCAGGTACTTGAAGACCGATGAACTGCTCTCCCTCCAGCGACCTTTATCCGAGCGACCGGAGCACGATGAGATGTTGTTTATCATCATTCACCAGGTCTATGAGCTCTGGTTCAAGCAGGTCCTGCATGAACTGCGGCGCCTGCAGCAGGTTCTGGAAGCCAATGACACCCCAGCCGCACTGTCGACCTTCAAGCGGATTCTCACAATCCTCAAGACCCTGGTGGGTCAGGTCGATGTCCTCGAGACCATGACGCCCGTGGCCTTCAGCTCGTTTCGGGCCCGGCTGGAATCGGCCAGCGGTTTTCAGTCGGCCCAATTCCGGGAGGTCGAGTATCTCTTGGGCCACAAGAATCTAGCAATGGCCCGACACCACCCTGCCGACAGCCCTGGCGGCAAGAGACTCCAGGCTATGATCGACGAACCCTCTCTCTACGATTCTTTCCTCCGTTATCTGGTGGCCAACGGCTACCAGGTTCCGAACGAACTCCTGGAGCGGCAGGTGAGCGAGCCAATCCCAAGCTCGTCTGAGCTCCAGACCACCCTGCTCCAGATCTACCGTGAAGACCCGATGTGCACCATGATCTGTGAACGACTGGTGGACTTGGACGAAGGGCTCCAGGAGTGGCGCTATCGTCATGTCAAGATGGTGGAGCGCACCATCGGGGGCAAGACCGGGACCGGCGGCTCTGCAGGGACCGCCTACTTGCAGAAGACACTGTTTAGACCCTTGTTCCCCGACCTCTGGGCAATTCGCGACGAGCTTTAGCCGCAATGTCGTTCTCGCTCGCAGACCTCACAGTTCATCCCAACGAACTGGTCCAGCATTACAGTCGCTTTCGAGTTGCCGAGCGCTTACTTTTGACCGGGCACTCCCATCAGGCCTGGCCGGACTGCGGCTTCGAAGCGCAACAGCAGGCCTGGCAGGATGCAGCCGAATGGGTCGACTACAAATGGGAGTGGGCGTTCGCCCAGGCAGAGAGAGTTCGGAACGGGTTTCGAACGCTACTTGATGATCCATCTGGCAGGTACTCCTTGGGGGCGAGTACCTTCGAGCTGCTGGTTCGGCTGCTCTCTGCCTTGCCCCTCGCGACGCGATCGAGGCTGGTCACGACCGACTCGGAGTTCCACTCGCTGCGTCGCCTGCTGGCTCGTCTCGAGGAGGCAGGACTTCAAATCGAGCGCCTCCCAGCCCATCCGACAGAGAGCTTGGGTGAGCGTTTGGCGGCTGCGACCGACTCCACCACCGCGGCGGTTCTCACCTCCACGGTCTTCTACAACAGCGGACAGATCGCCGGTGATCTCGAACCTGCCATGGCCGCCTGCCACCAGCACGGAGCGATCCTGGTCTTGGATGTCTACCACCAACTCAACGTCGTCCCGTTCTCCCTGCGCGCGGCGGGACTCGAGAACACCTACGTGGTCGGCGGCGGCTACAAGTACTGTCAACTGGGCGAAGGGAATGCATTCCTGCGGTTTCCTGCTGACTGCGAGCTCCGACCGGTGATCACCGGTTGGTATGCGGAATTTGGCCAGCTCACCCAGGAGGTATCCACATCCGGAGTGGCCTACAACGCCGGCGACGATCGCTTTGCCGGGGCCACCTACGACCCCACGAGTCACTACCGAGCCGCCGCAGTGTTCGACTTCTTCTCTCGAGAGGGACTGGACGCGCACTTCCTACGCCGGGTCAGTCAGCACCAAATCGGCCTGCTTTGTCGCCTCTTCGATGATCTTGAACTGGACACGCGGCTGATCTCGCGAGACCATGACGTTCCCACTCAGCGGATAGCGGGCTTTCTCGCCTTGTACTCGCCGCAGGCAGAGCAGATCTGCCAGCGCCTGCGCGAGCAGGGAGTCTTCGCCGACCAACGTGCTGGGATCCTGCGCCTGGGTCCGGCTCCCTATCTCAGCGATCGACAACTCGAGAAGGCCGTGGCGGTCCTGGGAAGTGTCGTGGCGTCGCTCTGAACTCGGCCGGACAGACTCACAGCAGCTTGACACCCCTGCGAGCGAGCAGGCGCTGCAGGCGCCGATACAGGTTCTCGCCCAGCAGGTGGTGCGCCCCTTCGGACACGTCCCGCAACACGACCCGCAACTTCTGAGAGCCGTTCCAGTATTTCTCCGCCAGGGGCTCGAGGGTGGGACCCAGAGCCACGCTCAACACCGCTGCTGCGAGAACCACGTCCTCCAGCAAACCGCCGGGTCCGAGAAACGCCTCCGGCAGCAGATCCACCGGAGTGACGAAATATGCCAAAGCACCGATGAAAAGTCGGCGGGTGGCAAAAGGCACCTGTTTGTCCAGGGAAAGACGGAGAAGGAGAACAAAGAGATCGGGGGCCAAGAGGAGGATTTCGACCACCGCCCGACCCGGTCTGCCAGTCTTGGCCTCGGCAGCATGAGTCGTGCGCTCGCGCAGCCGATCGTAGAAGCTCAGCAGACCGGTCGAGGCCAGCCGGTCGTCATCGGGTAACGATGCGTCTAGTTCGTCCATGTCTGCGAGTCGCCTTGCTGCCTATGCAAAGTCATCATAGTCCACCGATCCAGTGTCGGATATTTCCGCTTGGTGGTCGGACCTGGGCGGGTCCTGTCACCGGTCCGTATCCCTGCCGGTTGCTGCACCTCAGAGCATGACAACGGCCAGGCCGGCTCCCAGGAGAGCACCCAGCATTGTGTTCAGGAAGTTGACGCCGTTGTTGTCCAGGAGGCCGGAGCGCTCGAGGGTTGCTCCGGCAAGGCTTTCGAAGACCGTCGCCAGCAGAGCAAGCAGTGCCAACGGCACTACTGCGGCGGTAGGCAGCAGCCCGGTGGCCCAAGCCACAGCCACCGTTACCGCCGACGCAGTCAATCCTGCCACCGTACCCAGGGGTGAGACACCGCCATCAGTTCCCGGCTCTACCGGTCTCAGGGTCGTAAGCAGCACAGTGGGCCGACCCCAGAGCTGGCCGAGCTCGCTCTCCACCGTGTCTGCGGCAGCCGCGGCAAGAGAGCCGATGAACGCCCAGGTGAACACCTGCTCATACGGGGTCATCCCAGCAAAGAGAGCGCAGGCCGTGGCCACGCCACCATTGGCCAGAGCGTTGGCGGCACGTCGTCTCCCACCCCGTCCCTGCGCCAGTCGACGGCTGGCCTTGTGCTCATAGCCCAGCCGGGTCGTCAACGAGCCCAGCAGAAAGAACATCAGTAGTACCAGGTAACCAGAGCCACCGAGAAATCCGAAGATGACAGTGCCAAGAAGGCAACCCACTGTCGCCCCGGCGATATCCAAGGTCGCGAAAAGATAGCCGGCCACCGCCAGGACCACGTTGATGACCAGCCCGAAGAACAGGCCACCGACGAACGCTGGCTCGATCGTTGCGACCCAACTTCCTTCGGTCCACAACAAACAGAGAAGCAACAACGATGTCACCAATGGAACTGCAAGATTGTCGTCGATGCGCTGAGGTGCCGACTCCAAGAAAGCACCCAAAAGAGCCACTGCCCCAGAAACCATCCAGAGAAACGCGACACCGTAGCGGCCCGGCATCGTCCATGAGACCAGGATCGCTACTGCGATCCAGCCCACCAAGAAGTAGCCAAAGAAACCCGCCCAGCTTTTCGAGCGATTCCACGGCAGGCGGCGACGACCCCACCACTGTCCTGCCAATGCTGCTGTCCCGTCACCAAAGGCCAGCAGCCCCCAACCGGCTGCCGCCACCTCGGGGCGTCTGTAGTAGAGCAGTAGAAGGATCGATACGGTGAAGGGATATAGCACCATGCCGACGGCGCGACCGGACTCGATCTCCTGTTGGCGCCACAGCCATCGGCCACCGACTCTGGGCAACACCCAACTGTTGAACAGGACACCGACCCAAGCCACCACCAAGAGCGGCAACGGGCCAATCCACCGCAGACCGAAGGCCAGGAAACCCGCCCCGAGATGAATCATCTGGCGGAGAATCTCGGCGGCGGAGAGTCGGGAGACGGGCACGCTCAAGTGTTCGGAGTAGAGCCCACCGCCAAGGTCGACTGCCAAAGGTCACCGAGGGCGTCGTCCAGATCTCTCGATCTCACCCAGCCCAGTTTCCTGAGGCGACGGTTGTCGGCCTGGAGCAGCGGCAAATCTATCGGCCGACATCGCTCAGGATCTACCTCCACGCTTGGAGAGACCCCGGAGGTCTGGATCAGCCGCTGTAGCACCTCCTCGATGCTGTAGGCCTCGCCGCTGCCCAGGTTGTAGATGCCCCCTTCCTCGGCCTCTGCGAGCAGCACCTCATAGGCCCGAACAGCATCATCGACATGGACGAAATCGCGCCGTGCAGACAGATTACCGACCGCCAGGACAGGCTCTTGCCGCTGCGCCCGAATCGCCGCCAGCTGCATGGCAAAGGCAGGCAACGCAAATGTCTGGGCCTGGCCCGGTCCGACAATATTGAAGGAGCGCACGATCACGGCGCCCTGAGCCAAAACCAGCCGCTCCATCGCGGCCTTGGTCAACGCATAAGGACTCTGGGGCGCCAGGGATCGGGACTCGGCAATGGGCTGATCACCTGCCGCTACAGCGCCGTAAACCTCCGCACTCGAAGCCGCCAGCAGGCGAATGCCCGGCGCTGCGTTCTGGAGATTCTCCGTACCCAGGACGTTGATTCGAAAGTAGTCCGCTGGCCGGGCAAAGGACTCTCCGACATGACTGAGCCCAGCCAGATGAACGATGACCTCGGGCTGGCTGCTTGCCACGGCATGGGTGAGCCCCGCCTGGTCGAGCAGATCGACATCGAATAGGTCGATCCCATCGAGATCCGGAGCACCACGAATATAGGTCCCGCTCACCTGGTGGCCCTGGGCCGCCAGATGACGGGCCAAGTGGGTTCCGACAAAGCCCGAGACACCGGTGATCAGAACTCGCATGCACTCTCAACCGGCCACTGGGGAGGTCGCGACTCCGACTCGCTGACGCCAGTAGTCGAGGAGATCCCGCAGGGTTTGCGCCAGCGGGATTCTCGGTTCCCAACCCGTATCGGCGTTGAACTTCGAGTAGTCGCCAATGAGAATCTCCACGTCCGAGGGGCGCAGCCGTTCAGGATCGATCTCGATTTCCACCTTGGCTTCGCTGAGCTCGAGCAACCCGTCCAGCAACTCCTGGATGGTCACTGCCGTACCGCTGGCGATGTTGTAGACCTCGCCGGGTCGGCCCTTCTCCAACGCCAGCCAGTACGCTCGCACCGTGTCCCGAACATCAGTGAAGTCGCGCTGAGCATTGAGATTGCCCACCCTGATGATCGGATCCTGGTTGCCGGCCTCGATGGAGGCGATCTGCTTGGCGAAGTTGGAGGTCACAAAGACCTCGCCGCGCCGCGGACCGGTGTGATTGAAACCGCGCGTGCGGATGGTCCTGAGTCCATAGCTCCTGAAGTACTGGAAGGCCAGGAGATCCTGGCTCACCTTGGAGACCGCGTAGGGAGAAAGAGGGCGCAAGGGGTTGGACTCTTTGATGGGCACCTCGTCGGGGTGCACAAGTCCATACTCCTCACTGGAGCCGGCGATCTGGATCAGCGGATCCTGACCGAGGGATCGTACGGCTTCGAAAATGTTGATTTGCGAGACGATGTTGGTAGTCAGCGTCTCCGCCGGGGCGCGCCAGCTGGCCGGCACGAAGCTCTGAGCTGCCAGGTGGAAAATCTGGTCCGGCTCGGTCTCCTTCAAGACGGTCCGGACCGCGGACGGGTCCCGCAGGTCGCACTCCGAGAGCTCGATCCTGCCTTCCAGATGCTCGATATTCTCCAGGCGGCTGCGCCAACGCCGGGTCCCGAAGATCTCCACTTCCGGATGCTCGGCGAGCAGATAGTCGGCCAGGTGAGAGCCGGCAAAACCGGTGATTCCCGTGATCAACACTCGCATGAGTCCACTCCTGATTGCTTACTGTGTCGATGCTCGATTCTGACCAGGCAGGTCACCATCAGAACCTGGGATTGAAGCCCGTCGAGGTGCCACCGGTCAGATCGAGGAAGGTACCAATGTTCTTCAAGGTTACGGCAAAGCGAAAATCGCGGTCCGTCCGGTCGAAAGTCTTGAATTCTCGGAACTCAAACCGCAATCCATAGCACTGAGAGAAATACTGGAATATGTAGCGCTGCCCCTGCAGTAGGGACAACTGGAAGTCGTAGTTGACCTGGGCATCCAAGCGCAGTTTGTTGGGCCACAGGTTGATGCCCGTGAAGAAGCGAATCTGATTTCCCGTGGTCTCGCCCTGCTCGGCATTGAAGCGAGTGAACCAGGTCAAGCCCACCCCATGACCACCGATTCCGACGGCCCCTGTCAACGAGGCATTGTTGAGGTGTCCGAACAGGGTATTGTGATTGAGTTTCGCCTCGAGACTGGTTTGCCGGGAGGGGTTGAATCGGTAGCGCACATTCAGCGGGCCAGTGGTGGTGGTCTGGGTGAAGTCGCCAGATGACTGCAGCGGACGGTCCTCGTCGAGACTGAAGAGCTGGCCAATCTCCAGCGACATGATCTCTCGTGCTCCACCGCCTTCGATCTCGTCCCTCGGCTTGGCCAGCAGTCGGTTGATGAAGTTGTACGAGACGAGGTGAGAGGGCCGCAGCACATCGACTTCATCAAACCGAGGGATCAGATTCTGCTCTTCGAAATCGCCGATGTAGGCATAGTTCCAGCGCGGCTCGATGATGTGCTTGAACTTGGCGAAGGGACCCACGCCTTTGTTGTAAACCCGTGAAAACGAGGGCCCGACAATCGCGCTCCTAGCAGAGGCAAAAGTGCGGGTGAGCGCATCGCCGACGAACTCACCGGTCTCCTCTTCAAACGTCTGGCTGTAGTACGTTGCTCGTCCCCCGCCCGTCACGGACCACGAAAGCCACGGCAGAGTACTCAAGGAAGCGGTGATCTGAGGGAAAACATCGGCCCGCTGCCATTGATTGCTGAACTTGTCCGTTCTCTCCGACACGAGATTGTTGACCGAGCTGAGCAGGTCGATGTAGACGGGAAGTCTGCCTATCTGCG